>Ga0082212_10001087_pt1 | contig 39826 bp, 25 predicted proteins | sample TergutNt197P3_FD_71548 | JGI IMG/M metagenome (GOLD analysis project Ga0082212, IMG submission 71548) | Neocapritermes taracua P3 segment gut microbial communities from Petit-Saut dam, French Guiana - Nt197 P3 | ecosystem: Host-associated > Arthropoda: Insects > Digestive system > Gut ...
GAAGCGCGAGGTTTTCCGGGAGCGCAGGGCTTCCGCCCTGCAATATTAACGATGCAGGGCGGAAGCCCTGCGCTCCCGGCGTTGCAGGGCGGAAGCCTTGCGCTCCCGGCGTTGCAAGGCGGAAGCCCTGCGCTCCCGGCGTTGCAGGGCGGAAGCCCTGCGCTCCCGGCGTTGCAGGGCGGAAGCCCTGCGCTCCCGGCAACGGGCGGCTACCTCTCCCTGAAAGCCCGCCGGAGACCGCGATTGCGGGCAGGAATGCCCGCGCCACCTTGACCTTCAGTCACGGGCCCATTTTGCTTGCTTTGCTTGCCATTCGCAGAGAAAGCGGGGGACAGGCCGTTAGCTGCTGTAAAACTGTCTCGCGAGGCGCGGGAAGAGCGCCCAGAGCGCCATCAGGAAGAACGCGGGGAACAACCCCGCGCTCCCGGCCGCGGTGCACAGGCAGGCCTGCACGAGCATCAGGTTGCGGATATGCCCCGCGACCGTGTCCGGCACGGGCTGGGCGTGGTACAACGCCCCCCCCAGCCGCCACGCCCACATAATTGCCATGCACATCAGGAACACGCACACGAGGGGCATGGCGTTGGCTTCTTTTTCCGTCGTCATGATGACGCTCGGCAGCATCAAGAGCAACACGCAGAAGGGCAGCCAGCGCGCGAACCCCGTCGGCTTCTCGGGTCGCATCTCGTTCCGGGCGATGACGCTGAACGCGATGATATAGGCGAGCAAGCCGATTTGTGCGATGGTGGTCGGGGTGTCCGATTCAACCCTGACCCGAATGAATCCCTCAACTCTCGACTTTTCGGGAATCGCCGCGACCACGCCGAGGCCGAAGCTCAACGCGCGGCAAGCCCCCATGATGCCGACGCCGAACACGGGGATGCGCTTCACCAAGTTGTACACGAGAATCATCACCGCCAGCGTACCCGCCACGCACAGCGTGGAGCGCCCTGCGATCAGAGCGATGTTCAGGCCCGAGAGCGCGGCGGCGATGGCCGCCATCTTCGCCTGCGGCACGGTGATCTGCCCCGACGGCAGGGGGCGGTCGGGGCGCTCGACGCGGTCGGTCTCGAGGTCAACGATGTCGTTGAGCGCGAGGCCGAACAGATAGAGGCAGAGCGCCGCGCCCATCGCCGCGAGCATCGGGATGAGCATGGCGCGGTCGATTTCAGACCCCGCCGACGCGAGGAGGAACCCGGCCATCGGGTCGCCCGGCACGGTGAGGAGGTTGGGCAGACGGAACAGGCGTAACCATTTGTTGACAGGACGGACAGGTGGGATAGGATTTTCTGTTCGGGGCATATCCATAATTAACGTCCGTTTTCGTCAAGTTGGTTGAACGCATCAGCCAGCTTCTGACGGCGCGTCTGTATGGCGAAATAGGTCTGCCCGAGCGCGATGATTTCTTTGCGCGGGTCACCGTTCTGGACGATGAGGTAACACGCATAGCGGGTGAGCTTGTAGTCGATGGCGGGTTTGAGTGCGCCTGAACCAATCTCAACCATTTTCCTGTCGTCAGGAAAATGGTCTGCGACAGTCCAGCCACTGTTCGCATCGGTCTGCTTAATCGCCTCAAAGGATTCATATTCAGCAGCATCTAGCGTAGCCATTGCACACCTCCTTCTTCAAAAGCGAACGCGCATCGAAGGGGACGAAAGAGACGTAGGGGCCGAAGGGACAAATAAGGTTGCCGTTTTTTCCCTTTCGTCCCATACGTCCCCTGTGCCCCCTTATCGGTACACGGGGCCGAAGTGCTGACAGGCGCGGTAGTCGGCGCCGGTGAGGTCGTCGGCGCCGAAGAAGCCCCAGACGTGCGGGCGGAACACGTCCGCGTCCGCGACGTTGGAGAGCGCGACGGGGATGCGCAGCATCGCGGCGAGCGTGGTGACGTCCGCGCCGATATGCCCGTAACTGATCGCGCCGTGGTTCGCGCTCCACGCGTTCATCACGCTGTACACGTCGCGGAACGCGCCCTTGCCCGTGAGGCGCGGCACGAACCATGTGCAGGGCCATGTGGGGTCGGTGCGCTCCATGAGCTGGGCGGTGACGGCGGCGGGGAGTTCGGTGGACCACCCTTCGGCGATCTGCAGGACGGGGCCGAAGCCTTTCACGCGGCTGATGCGCGTCATGGTCATGGGCATCCCGCCTTCGGTGAGGTAGCTGGAGGAGTACCCGCCGCCACGGAAGTAGCCGAGGCTGGCCTCGCACCATTTCGTGGCCTTGAGGCACGCGTCGGCCTCGGCCTGCTTGATCTCCCAGAAGGGCTTCATGGCGGGCTTGCCTTTCTCGCGCTGCTTGCCGCACGCGTCGAGGCACCCCGCGCCGGAGTTGATGAGGTGGATGAAGCCGTTGGCGTTGAGGCCGGTCATCTTCTTGCCGGTCACGCGCTTGACCGCGTCGGCGCTCCAGTAGGTACGTACGTCGGCAAAGAGCTGGGCGCGGTTCGTGAGCAGGTACATGAGCAGCATGGACGCGCCGTTGAGCGCGTCGTTCTCGGTAGCGACGATGTAGGGCGCGCGGATGCCGTTCCAGTCGAAGGAGCTGTTGAGGATGGCCTCGAGGAAGTCGCCGTTCGGGCGGTAGTCCGTCCACTGCCGCTGGCCTTGGAAGCCGGAGGCGATGGCGTTGCGCCCGAGAGCCTCCTCGGGGAAGCCCATCTGCGCGAGCGCGGGGTTGCCGACCATGAGGTCGCGCATGACGAGGGTCATCTTGACGACGTACTCCCAGTCGGCGTCCTTCTCGGCGCGGGACTTCTGCTTGTCCTTGGCGTTCCAGTCCTTGCCCTCTTTGCAGAACTTCTTCGTCCACGCCAGCGCCTTCGCGTATTCGGCGGGGTCGAAGATGCCCTTCTCGATGCGGCGCTCGAACTCGCACATATCAATCTGCTCGGTGCGCATCCCGAGGTAGTCTTGGAAAAAGTCGGGGTCCACGAACGAACCCGCGATACCCATGGACGATGTGCCGCAAGCGAGGTAGGATTTCTCGCGCATCATCGCGACGGCGAGTCCGGCGCGGGCGAAGCGGAGGATTTTGTCTTTCACGTCATCCGGCACCTTGGTGTCGGTCGCGTCCTGCACCTCGCGGCCGTAGATGCCGTAGGCGGGCAGGCCGCGCTGGGCGTAGCCCGCGAGCATGGCGGCGAGATAGACCGCGCCCGGCCGCTCCGTGCCGTTGAAGCCCCACACCGCTTTCGGGCGCAGGGGGTTCACCTCCATCGTCTCCGTGCCGTAGCACCAGCACGGCGTGACGGTCAGCGACACGCCGACGTTCTCGCGCTCGAACTGCGCGTCACACGCCGAGGCCTCGGCGCAGCCGCCGATGGTGAAGCCCGGCACGACGCACTGCACGGGCGAGCCGTCGGGGTAGCGCAGGTTCGCGGAGATGAGCTTGGCCGCGTTCTTCGCCATGTTCATGGTCTGCGTCTCCAACGCCTCGCGCACACCGTTGCAACGCCCGTCGATGACAGGGCGGATGCCGATTTTCGGGAACTCGTTTTTCGTCCAAATCGTGTTCATCTTTTTCTCCTGTTTTAGTGTTCAGTGTTCAGTGATCAGAAACACCGACCACTGACCACTGATCACTGATCACTCAAATTTTTCCTGTCACGCATGAACGTCCTCATGCCGTACAGCGTGATGACGATGAAGCTAACCAGCGGCAGCACGAATGAGAAGCGCACACTCTCCAGCGTCATGAAGCCGAGGTTGACGGGTTGCCAGTCCATGATCCAGCCCTGTATCGGGGTCATCAGGCAACCGCCGCCGACGGCCATGACCAAGCCGGCCGCGCCGATTTTCGCGTCGTCGCCGACCGTCCGCAGGGTGATGCCGTAGATGGTCGGGAACATCAGCGACATACACGCCGAGGCCAGTATCAGCGCGAGCATACCGGACATCCCCTGTATGACGAAGGGCGCTTTGAGGTACGCCGCGATTGTGGCGGGAAGCCCGCCGTCCTGAGCCTGTTCCAGCATGGTCGCGAACTGTTCGCCCGCGTTCATGTTGCCGCCGCCGAACATCGTGTGCAGCACCAGCAGGCCGCCGCCGATCGCGAGCGCCGTGAGCAGTGCGCCGGAGTTGAAGAACTTCAGCAGGAACGTGCAAACGAAGCGGAACGTCAGGAACATCACCATCGCGATGATGTTGAAGTTCTGCGCCTGGGGCTTCGGTATCCCGAGCGTCTGCCCCGCGTACTGGATGATGAACGTCCAGCACATGATCTGCACACCGACGTAGAACATCTGCGCCGCCACGCCCCACACGTAATGCGCGTTCGTGAACAGGCGTTTCATGGTCGGCCCGATGTCGAGGCGCGTGTTGTCGTCGTCCGCGTTGCGCGGCAGCCGCGCGACGAAGAACACCGCCAGAAGCGCCAGCATCGCGAAGCCGAGGATGGCGTAAGGGCCGACGATGACCGACACGTCGCTCTTCGCGATTTGGCCAAGCGTCTCCGCCGCCATCTCGCGCCGCTCCGCCTCGGTCGCGGGGTTCAGCTTCGCGAGGATGAAGTGGCTTGCGACGAACATCCCCATCAGCGAACCCATCGGGTTGAACGACTGCGCGAAGTTCAGCCGGCGCGTCGCGGTCTCGGGCGGCCCCATCGAGAGGATGAACGGGTTCGCGCACGTCTCCAGAAACGCCAGCCCCGTCGTCATGATGAAGTACGAGATCAGGAACGCCGCGAAACTCATCATGTACCCCGACGGGATGAAGAGCAGGCTCCCGGTCGCGTAGAACGCCAGCCCCAGCAGGATGCCGTTCTTATAGGAGTAGCGCTTGATGAAGAACGCGGCCGGGAACGCCATCACCAGATAGCCCCCGTAAAACGCGAACTGCACCAGCGAGCTCTCGAAGTTGCTGATGAGCAGGATGTTCTTGAACGCCGCCACCATCGGGTTGGTGATGTCGTTCGCGAAGCCCCACGCGGCGAACAGCACCGTCACGAGGCAGAACGGCAGGATGAGCGCGGCCGGCACAAGCGGTTTCGTTGTCTTCATACGGACTCCTTTACATGGCACCGAAGCGGTATTCCGTGGCGCTCCGATAGACCTCCCCCGGGCGGAGGATCGTCGAGCCGAAGGGGATATCCGGAAGGTTCACCGCGTTCGGCGTGTGCTGCGTCTCCAGCGCGAGCGCGCCGCGGTGGCACAGGTTGCGCCCCTGCTTGCCCATGATCTTGTCCGTCAGGAAATTGCCGCAGTAGAACTGCAACGCCGGTTCGGTCGTCCACACCTCCATGTAGCGGCCGGTGGTCTCCTCATGCAACGCAGCGGCCTTGGCCATCTGGCCCGTCTGGTTGCGCAGCAGGTAATTCTGGTCATAGCCGCCGCCGTACTCCAGCTGGTCGTTCTGCCAGTGGATGCGCTCGCCGACCTTGTGCGGCGTGGTGAAGTCGAATGCCGTGCCGGCCACGTCCGCCCGCACGCCCGTCGGCACGAGCCCCGCGCCCACGTGCGTGATCTGGTCCGCGAGGATGGTCAGGTCGTGGCCGAGGATGTCACCCTGCGCCTCGCCCTTGAAGTTGAAGAAGACGTGCTGGGTCAGGTTCACGGGCGTCGCCTTGTCCGTCACCGCCTCATACTCGATGCGCCAGACGTTGTCCGGCGTCAGCAGGTACTTCACGGTCACCTTCAGGTTGCCGGGGTAGCCTTGGTCGCCGTGGGGGCTGGTCATCGTCAGCCGCAGGCCGATGCTCTCCCCGCGCTTGAACGGCGCGGCGTCCCAGACGTAGCGGTCGAAGCCCCTCTTGCCGCCGTGAAGCGAGCAGGGAATCCCTCCGGGCTTGTCGTTCAGCGGCAACTGATACTTCACGCCGTCCAGCGTGAACGTGCCGCCCGCGATGCGGTTGCAGTAACGCCCGACGATCGCGCCGAAATACGCGTCATGGTCCTCGTACTCGCGGATGCTGTTGAACCCCAGCGTGATGTCCGTGAGCTTGCCGTCGCGGTCCGGCGTGTAGAGCCGCACCACCGCGCCGCCGTAGTCGATCACATCCATCACGATGCCGCCCGCGCCGGCCAGCCTGTACAGCTTGACCTCCTGCCCGTCGCGCGTCGTCCCGAACGGCCGCACCGAGACCGAAGGCTCCTTCGGCAACGGCGCCTCAACCGCGACATCACCACGCTCACTCACGCACCCCGTGAAACACACCGCCATCACTCCGGCCGCCAACCCAAACAAAACCTTCTTCATCTCATTCCTCCTTTAAGTGGTCAGTGTTCAGTGACCAGTGTTCAGAACAACGACCACTACCCACTAACCACTACCCACTGACCACTGATCACTAATCACTGACCACTACCCACTGATCACTACTTCCCCATCTTCTCCCGCAGCGCCTTCTCCTTCTCCGGCCCCCAGTACGCGCAGTCGAGCTCGATGAACACCGACGAGTACGCGATGGTCTCCTCCGTCTTCAGGACAAAGATGTTGAAGAGCTTCGCGGCCGCGTCGATTTTCGGGAACACGTCGTCATGCAGGATGGCCTGCGTCGTCTGCCCCTCCAGCACCTTCTTCAGCTGCTCGCGGTACGCGTCCACGCCCTTGGCCATGTCCTCGGTCATGGACTCCATCTCCTTGTCCGTGTAGAACACCGGCTTCGCGTGCGTGGACGCGCCCAGCGCCGTGACGACCTCCTCCAGCACCTTCACCAGCGGCATCCCCGTGTTGATGGTCGTGATGCCGTTCCCGCTCTGCCACGGGTACGCCTTGTCCACGACCAGTATCCAGTTGCGGTGCCCCATCAGCGGCAGCGACCGCTGAAACTCCCTTTTCCACTCCATAGGTCTCTCCTGCATCATGCGTTCACGCTGTTCCCTGAGCTGTTCCATCCGTTCCCTTGCCTGTTCCCGTGCGGCCGGGTCAGCCATGAGCCCCGCCGCAGCAGCACCCTGCGGCGGGTTCGGCCGCGCCGGGCGCGGCGGCGGCTGAGGCGGCGGCTCCTCCTGCGCCAGACCCGTGCCGACAACAACCCCACCCACAAACAACGCCATCATCAGTTTCTTCATCTCATACCCCTTTCTAAACGGACAACACGGGAGCATTTCCCATTCCCATTGTCAACGGTGCAATAGTATAAACGCCTCCGCCTGAAAATGCAATCGCGTTTTTTCACGGAGCGACAATTCTTACGCCGGCCCTGCCCCCGCGCATCACCCCATGGTCGCCATGATGCGGGCGGCGAGGCGGTGGGCGAACTCCGGGAGCTTGTCGCGGGTCCAGGGGGTGATGACCTGCTGGCGGGTGTCGAGGTGGAGGCGCTTGTCGGAAATCTCGCTGGCCTCGCAGGTCCAGAACACGGGCTTGCGCAGGCCCAGCGCGAAGGCGGCCTGGAAGTAGGCGCCGGGGTTCTGCCCGGTCAGGTCCGCGACGACGCAGGCGGCGCGGCGGAGCTCGACGAGGGTCTCGTCGGTGACTTTTCCGGCGGCGTCCTTGAAATCGAGCTTGGAGGGGGTCAGCCCGGCGGTGGTCAGCGCGGCCGCGAAACCGCCCGTCCAGACGGCGTCGGGATCCTTCTCGAGGCTGAGCGCGACGACGGCGAGCGGCGCGGTGCGCTCGGCGTCTGGGTTGTTGAGCGCCCACCATCCTGCGGGGGTGAGGCGGTAGGTGAAGGTGTTGGGTTGCTTGCGCGTGGCGTCCTCCTCCACCCAGCCTTTCTCGGCAAGGTAGCGCAGGCAGAAGAGGAGCTCGTTCTTGCTCGCGCAGAAACCGACGGCGAGCTCGTTGGGCGTGAAGCCGATGGCGTCCGCAAGGCTTTTCGATTTGCGGCGGATGTGCTTCATAAGGTACTCGCACTTGGTGACGATGTCCGTGTCGCGGGGGATGGCGACCTTGGCGATCTTGTCGAACTCCGCCCAAGACTTGAAGATGTCCACGGTGATGAGCGCTTTCTCGCCGAGGGCGTCCCACATGTTGCGGCACAGGCCCGAGAGCAGGTGCAGGGGGGGGAACTGCGGGTGCGCGTTGGCGAGCTGGACTTCGGCGAGGTTCTGTATGAGGTAGCGCCCGCAGCGCGGGCAGTGGAACTCGACGGTGCTCGCGCCAGCGCCCGAGCGCGTCGTGTTAGGGGCTTTGCAAATCAGGCAGGGTTGTGTGGTGCTCATGTCGAAACCTTTCGTTTTGAGTAATCTCTAAGCCAATGTAAAAACATCAGGGATAGTATCACGGAACCGTGGCATCCGTAAAGCATAAAAGTCCGTTTGCCGACTCGGGCGCAATCCCCGTCATGCGCCCGCATCCCCAACACGTTCACGGCACCCCCGCCGTTGAGCGCCCGACACACGGGCAGGCACTATAGAATGCACAATGGACACTACTTGTGCCTGTTGTGAAACCTATTGTGCCTATCGTGGTTAAAAATCATCCATTTTCCTTAACCGCAGATGACGCAGATTTCACAGATTAACAACATCTGCGTAATCCGTGTAATCTGCGGTAAAAAATCTTCCTGTTAATCCTGTCAAAAACAAACATCCGTTCGTTTACCTCTTTTGTTACACAGAGTTTCACGGAAGAGTCACAGAGGCACACAGAGTTTTTTATAAGACTCCTCTGTACCTCTCTGTGTATTCTCTGTGGCTCTCTGTGTAACATTTATCCATCCGTTTTACGGCTCGGCATTCACCCGCCGCACCGTCAGGAACCCGGCGTGCACCCAGTTGCCGTCGGGAGCCGTGCTGTAGCCGAGCAAGATCGTGTCGCCGTCTTTCATCGTGACTTGCGTCTCGAAGCTGGTCGCGCTGAACACAGGGTCGCGGCTGCGGAGCGTCTTGTTGATTTCAAACGTTTCCCAGTGATCCAACGTGACCCGTTGCGGTTTCAGGACCACATCTATCAATCCCCCCTCATGGACTTTGGGGATAACCTGCAAAATCATACCGACTTCCCGCATGGTGGAGTTCTGCGGCTCGACCGCCAAAGAGGCTGCGGAAACCTTGTTGGACACATTCAAATTCATGACTCTAAACTCGGAGGGATAGATTACTTCATCCACGGTTCTCACAATCGCCTCCTGCCCTGATCGCGTCATGGCGGATGCCGTTGCCACGGGCTTGCTTTTCCCTGCTTTGCGCAAGCCCGTCAGGGACTCCTTCGTAACTCCCCCGGCAAGCTGAAGCTTTTCGATGTCCGCCGCTCGAAACGCGACTATCTGCACCTCGGCATGAATCGAGGTAGGCGACGGATATAATTCCCCAAGCACCTGTTCAAGCTCCATCAGGTTTACTTGTATGTTTTGGACGCGCAATTCGCCGGTGGCTGGAAAATACTGGATAGTGGATCCGAGTGGCCAGCGGATCCCCTCGTTCGCGAAAAACGACTTCAACTCGGATTGCCTCTCTTCTTCGGATAGGGATTTATCTATTTTTTGCCACAATTCCTTCGATGCCGAAGGGGATAGCATATAACTCCTCCTCTGGAGCTCGCCTTCCTCTTCTACAGGCACAATCATGACGAGACCGCCCATAATCCTGAATTTCATGACCGTCACATCACAGACGAGTGTCAGCGCGTCGTACAGGCTGATGAAACGGGCGGTCATGGCGGGCATGGCTGACAGATTGCCGGACGTTATTAATTCGGACGGCGAGAGTGGGTCTCCGTCCGTACTTGCAACAGGCATTATTGTTGGCAGTTTCAAGATGATGGTGAGGCCGCGCTGGTCAGGAGGGATACTCGGGGCGTCGTAGTCGCGGCTGGCCTGCTCGAGGAAGTCCACCGCGTCGATGATTGTGGCGGGCGGGCGGAAACTCATTTCGGGAATGATGATGTCCTGCATTTTCTTTAGCACCATCGCCTTTACGTTTGCCCGGTCGCAGGATGGCATCTCTGCGGCTTCCCCGTCCGCATCGGGTTGCGCGTCGTGGCATGTCCTGCACGAGGACAGTGTCAGGCAGACCGCCGTCCCCGTCGCCAGCCAGCTCAGCCAAGATAGTTTTTTCATATCCAATCCTTGCGTTTGACGTGAGACAAAACCAATACAAAAGCATGAGGGATATTACCACAGGGGGTCGGTGTTTCCCTTTATGTTCAATCCCCGTAATGTGTCCACATCCTCAACACTTTCACGATACCCTCTTCTTTGTACACCCGGTACACGAGGCGGTGCTGCTGATTGATTCGCCTTGAATACGTGTCTGCCAGAGGCGACGCCAGTTTCTCGTAAGGCGGCGGCACATGGAACGGGTTTTCCGCGAGGAGCGCAAGAAGCGATTTGACCTTTTCGGCGAAGGGGCTGCGCTTCACTTTCAGGGCATCTTTAACCGCCTCCTTGCCGATTTCGATAGTCCACATCTTCAATCCTCTTTCCAGAAAGTCTCCGAGTCGTACACCTGCCCTTTTCCAGGCGGCTCCTTTGATGCCTTGACAAGGCTGTCCCAGTACCCGGGAATCTGCTTGAGATACGCCGTGTCATTCAGGAACGCATCCCCATTGTACGACACGTTCCCGATGACAAACGGCAAGTGGCCATTTTTCGCCGCAAGGGTGAGCATCGACCGGATAACCGTCGATATGTCTAACCCGTAACGCCCGAACACCTTTTCGGCCTTATCCCTAATTTTGCCGTCAACTCTCGCCGACACTTGAACAACAGGCATACGTCCTCCTTTTATTCCACGATTAAAAGACCATCATACAGACGACCCCGTCCGCAATCAAGCAAAATTTAACAAAACTCAACAAGATATTTATTTGCCCCGGCTGTTTTTTTTTCACACAGCATTTCACGGAGGAGCCACCGAGGCACACAGCGTTTTTCTATAAGACTCCTCTGTGACCCTCTGTGTATTCTCTGTGGTTCTCTGTGTGACATTTACCCGTCCGTTTTTTGTTTAACCGCAGATGACGCAGATTTCACAGGTTAAACACATCTGCGTAATCCGTGTAATCGGTGGTTGAAAAAATCATGCCCTTCTTTCTCTAACCACAATAGGCACTATAGAATGCACAATGGACACTATTCTTGTGCCTATTGTGAAAACCATTGTGTCTATTGTGGTTAAAAATCATCTGTTTTCCAGCCTCGCGCAAAGACGCAGAGACGCAGAGTTTTTTTTTCGAGTTTGTTTAACCGCAGATGACGCAGATTTCACAGATGAAAAAACAATCTGCGTTAATCTGTGTAATCTGTGGTTGAAATGAATCATCCGTTTTCCCTTGCACGGGCTTCACCGCTGGACGCGGGCGTTGCCTTTCCAGATGCTCCAGACCTGCTCTTCGTCGGCGGGCTGGGCGTAGTCGGTGAGCAGGGTGGTGGCGAGCGCGCCGCAGGCCCACCCGAACTGCACCCACTTCTGCGGCTCCCACCCTTTGAGGATGGCGTACAGCAGGCCGCCGACGAACCCGTCGCCGCCGCCGATGCGGTCGAGTACGGTGATGTCACGCGGCTCGACAATGAACCAGTCGCCGCCGCTCGCCATGAGCGCGCCCCAGAGGTGATGGTTCGCGTCGACGACCTCGCGCAGGGTGGTGGCATAGACCTGCGCGTTGGGGAAGGCCTTTCGCACGTTCTCGATCATGCCCTTGAAGCCGTCGATTTTCGCGGCGATGCCTTTGCCGCCCGCTTCGGGGCCCTCGATGCCGAGGCAGAGCTGGAAGTCCTCTTCGTTGCCGACGAGGATGTCCGCGACGCTGGCGATCTCGGTGAAGATGGCGGAGAGCTCCGCCTCGCGCCCTTTCCAGAAGGATGCGCGGTGGTTGAGGTCGAACGCGATTTTCGTGCCGTGCCGTTTCGCCGCGCGGGCGAGTTCGAGGCAGAACGTGCCGGTCTCGGGCGAGAGCGCGCCGATGAGCCCGGAGAGGTGCACGACCTGCACACCCTCCGCGCCGAAGATGCGCTCGAGGTCGAAGTCCTTCACGCTGAGCGTGCGCCCGACCTCCCCGGCGCGGTCGTTCCAGACGCGCGGGCCACGCGAGCCGTAGCCGCTGTCGGCGATGTTGAACTGGTGGCGGACGCCCCACGGGCCGTCCTGCGCGACCTCGGCGCCTTCGCAGTCCATGTTGCGGCTGCGGAGGTTGTCCTTGATGAACCGTGCGACGGGGCTGCCCGCGACGAACGTGGTCAGCACCTTCACGGGAAGCCCGAGGCTCGCCGCGACGCTCGCGACGTTCGTCTCCGCGCTGGTGGCCTGCAGGGTGAACGGCCCGCCCGTGTGGACGGGCTGGGCGTTGACGGGCGTGATGCGTACCCCCATGCTGGTCGGGACGACGAGCGCGTATTTGCAGTTCGGTTTCAGTTGCATGATGGTTTTCTTCCTTTCTTTCTTTCTTTGACAGGATTAACAGGATTCTTTTTGACAGGATTAACAGGATTTTTCAGGAAGGTTTTCACGCGGGGACGCTCGCCCTCCAACACAGTCCCGAAGCGCACCCCACTTGGACGTTGGATGTTCCGTGTTGGATATTGGATGTTCCCGAGGGCTCTCGGTCTTTCCAATGCCATGAAGCACAAGGCCGAAGGCCTTGCGGATGACAGCGTAGGGCAACGCCCTACGTTTAGGGCGAGAAAAGAGGCGCAAGGCTGTAAGCCTTGCAGATTGCGGGACGCCGCTATCCGCAAGGCTTTCAGCCTTGAATGGCTTCTGCAACACGAACGTAGGGCGTTGCCCTACGCTATGATCCGCAAGCCCCTTGGGCTTGTTTTTCGCAGATGTGCGCATACGTCGAACCCTTTGTGTCAACACGCCCTAGAAACTCCCCTAGAGTTTCAGCCCGTCGAGCTTGGCGTCGAGGCGTTCGGTGTCTTTGAGGGTCTCCTCCCACGTCACGAGCTTACCCGTATAGGCGGCCTTGCGCCCCATGATGGTGATGAGGTTGCTCTGGATGCTCGGCGCGAGGGTGGGGTTCGACACGTCGCCCTTCACGATGCTGTCGTGGAAGGTGGCGATGTTGTTCACCGCGCCGGCCTCGTAGATGTCCGAGGTCTTGCCGCCACGGAAGAAATTATCCTCGCCGCCGCGGATCATGACGTTGCCGCCGTAGTCGGTCTCCAACACGCCCTTGCTGCCGAACACGCGGCAGACGATGCCCTCGGCCGCGCCGAAGCCCTCGAACTGGCGCGAGCTGAACGTCACGCCCACGTTGTTCGGGTACTGGAACACCAGCGCGAAATGATCCCAGCAGTCGCCGATGTCCGTGCGCGACTTGCGCCCGCCCGTGCCGGACGCGTGCAGCGGCGGCGTCTTGAAAATCCAGCTCATCACGTCCAGCGAATGGATGTTCTGCTCCGTGATGATGTCGCCCGAAAGCACCTTGTCGAACACCCAGTTGCGGAGCCGCGCCTCCTGCGCCTCCGCGCCGGGGAGGTTGTGCGCCCCGATGCGGCCCGTGTGGTAATACGCCTCGCCGAACGCGATGTCCCCGAGCGCGCCGTCATGCACGCGCTTCACGGCCTCCTGATAGATCGGCTGCGCGCGCGTCTGGAAATCCGCGAGGAAGCAGAGCTTCTTCTGCGCCGCGAGCTTGCCGCTCGCCTCGATCGAGCGGCACCCCGGCACGTCCACCGCCAGCGGCTTGGCCAGATAGACGTGCGCCCCCGCGTCCACGCAGTCCGCTACCTCCTGCGGGTGGAAATACGGCGGCGTGATGATGGCCACGGCCTCAGGCTTGGCGGTCAGCAGCTTCTTGTGGCAGTCCAGCCCCGTGAAACAACGCTCCGCCGGGATGCTGTGGTCCTTCGCCGCGCCCGTCGCGCGGTCCTCAAAATAATCCGCCACCGCGAACACGTCATAGCCGCCGTGCTTTTTGAAGAGGTTCGCGATCCACCGCCCGCGCCCGCCGCACCCGACGACACCCAGCTTGATTTTACGTTGCGGCGCGTCCTGCGCCAGCGACGGCACCGCCGCCGCCATCAACCCGGCCGCGCCCGTGGCGGCCACGAAATCCCGGCGCGACCACGCGCCCGAAGAAACAGAAACGTTCATTGAATGATCCTTTCAAAGCGACAAGATAATAAACACAATGCTTCTAATATTATCACGTTGCCCCACGCACCGCAATGATTTTTGTTGTAGAGCATGTATTCGATTTTCCCGGGAGCGCAGGGCTTCCCGGGAGCGCAGGGCTTCTGCCCTGCATTTTATCATTGGCAAGGCGGCGCGTATGCCGGGAGCGCAGGGCTTCCGCCCTGCACCGCAACATCCCGGCAATTGCAAGGCAGAAGCCTTGCGCCCCCGGCGTTGCAAGGCAGAAGCCTTGCGCTCCCGGCGTTGCAAGGCGGAAGCCTTGCGCTCCCGGCGTCATGCAAGGCGGAAGCCTTGCGCCCCCGGCATAGGCAACGCGTTGGAGAGGACACGCAAGCCCTGAGAATTTTATCGTAAAAAATCAAAGTCTGCGTTTGAGTTGGGCGCGGATTTTGTGTATCCTAATGGCTCACACATTGACGGAGGCTTCTATGAGTAATGCGTATGCAGTGATTTTGGCAGGCGGCAGCGGGGAGCGGTTCTGGCCGCTCAGCACCAAGGCGCGCCCGAAACAGTTCATCTCGCTCTTCGGCGGGCGGCCCTTGCTCTCGCTGGCGGTGGAGCGCCTGGAGGGGCTGGTCCCGCCCGAGCGCGTTTTCATCATCACGGCCGAGCACCTGCTCCACGACACCGCCGAGGCCGCATGGAACATCCCGCGCGCGAACATCATCGGCGAGCCGTGCAAGCGCGACACCGCGCCCGCCATCGCCGTGGCCTGCGGGCTCGTCCACGGGCGCGACCCGGAGGGCGTCGTCTGCATCCTCACCGCCGACCAGCTGATGAGCGACGTGGAGACGTTCCGCCTGACCCTCGCCGACGCCGTCACGGTCGCCCACCACGAGAAGGCGATCGTCACCATCGGCATCCCGCCGACCTGCCCCGCCACGGGCTTCGGCTACATCGAGGCCGGCGCCGCGCTGAACACCACGCGCACCGTCACGCCGTTCAACCGCGCCGAGCGCTTCGTCGAGAAGCCCGACGCGTACACCGCCGCCCGCTACGTCGAGAGCGGCCGCTATTTCTGGAACGCCGGGATGTTCATCTGGCGCACGGACACGATGCTCGACACGCTGCGGGCCCACGCGCCCGACCTCGCGGCCCTGAGCGAGTCCGTCGCCGAGGCCGCCCACGACCCGGAGGCCCTCGACGCCGTGCTGCGCGGGACGTACCCCACGCTCCGCGCGATCTCCATCGACTACGCCGTCATGGAACACGCCCAGAACATCATCATGGCGCACGGCGCGTTCGGCTGGGACGACGTGGGCTCCTGGCCGGCGCTCCACGGGCATTTCACGGCCGACGCGGAGGGCAACGTCATCGTCGGCGCGTGCGAGACGCGCGAGGCGCAGAACAACATCGTCGTCTCCGAAGACCGCCTGACCGCGCTCATCGGCGTGCGCGGCCTCGTCGTGGTGCACTCCGAGAACGCCACCCTCATCTGCCCCCTCGACCGCGCCGAGGAAGTCAAGAAACTCATCCGCCGCATCGCCGCCCGCCCCGACGGCGAGAAGTATGTCTGAGAGAAGGTTATTTTCGCGCAGGGACGCAGAGGCCCCTCGAAAAAAAAAACTCTGTGTCTTTGCGCGAGGTCGGAAAACAGATGATTTTTAACCACAATAGACACAATGGTTTTCACAATAGGCACAAGGATAGTGTCCATTGTGCATCCTATAGTGTCTATTGTGGTTAAGAAAAAAAAGGAAACGAAAGGGGCAAACATGAGCATGAGAAACTTATCTTGGCTGGGCTGGCTGGCGACGGGAACGGCGGCCTGCCTGACGATGTCCTCGTGCAGGACATATCACGAAACGCAACCTTGCCCATACGAAAAAGCCGTAACGGATAGATCCGCCTCCGAACTGGAAACACGGATTTATCGTGTGGCGCCTCCTGTCGTACATTCTCGGGCAGACTACGCCATAACGCAATCCCTGCCCGATGAAGATGCCTGGCTGAAGTCATTTTTCGCTGACATGGGGGTTTGCTGGCCCAACGGCTCTTCCATCGAGTATTTGAGAGGTATTTCCAAGCTGCGTGTCATAAACACGCAAGAGAACCTGAGTCTATTAGAAGCGATACTTAATGAGACATGTGTGAGGCCTAGCTCGCTTCAGGTCGAGGTGCAAATGGTCGCGTTCAGGACAGCGGACATCGAGAAACTCCAGCTTGCAGGGGGCGTGACGAAGGAGTCCCTGACGGGCTTGCGAAAAGCGGGCAAGGGCAAGCCCGTGGCAACGGCATCCGTCATAACGCAATCAGGGGAGGAAGCGATTGTGAAAACCGTACAGCAGATTATCTATCCTTCCGAGTTTAGGGTTGTCGGATTTACCCCCTCCAATAAGGTTGCCGTAGCGTCCTGGGCGGTCGAGCCACAGAACTTTACCATGATGGAGACCGGCATGATTTTGCGGGTTATCCCTGAAGTCCTTGAGGGGGGATTGATATATGTGGCCCTGCAACCGCAATGGGTCACGCTGGACCGATGGGAGGCGTTTGACGCAAACAAGGTGCTCCGTTGCCGCCAGCCCGTGTTCGGCGAGACAAGCTTCGAGACGCACGCCATAATGAGAGACGGCGACACGGCTTTGCTCGGCTACAGCTCGACCCTCGGCGGCGACTGGGTGCACGCCGGGTTCCTGACGGTAAGACGGGTCTATGTCGAGCCGTAAGAGGGCGAGTAATGTTCTCACACAATAACAGGAGGCTGTCATGCATCTCGAAACCGCACAAGACATTGAGCACGCAAACGTCACCGAAGCGCAACTGCGCGAGGCGTTCCGTGATGACAAGGGGCGAGGGGAGTACATCATCCTTGACCGGGGTGAACGTAAACGCGGGCGCGGGACTGAATACTACATCCAAGCGGGTGGTGAATTCGACGACCGTTATATCCTCCATCACCGTGAGGGCGACAAAGAACATCATTTCCACGCCGACGGCAAGTACACCAAGGCGCAAGTCGAACAGGCGTTCGTCTGGTACCTGCAAAACGACGGGCGTTGGCGCACAGAGTTCCCGTGGGTAAAAGTTGAAGTCAAGCCGTGGTGGAAGTTCTGGTGATATGACACGTTTCAAATTCACGATAGCCTACGACGGCACGGCGTATTTCGGCTGGCAGATACAGCCGAGGTACCCGAGCGTCCAGCAGGTGATGGAGAAGGTGCTGGCGGACATCACGGGGCAGGAGGAGCGCGTGAAGGTGCAAGGCAGCGGGCGCACGGACCACGGGGTTCATGCGCGGGGGCAGGTCGCGCACGCGGATCTGGAATGCCGCATGAAACCCGAAAAGCTGATGCTCGCGCTCAACAGCCGCCTGCCGCCCGACATCCGCATCCTCAAAACCGTCCGCGCCAAGCCGCACTTCAACGCCCGCCGATCCGCGACCGCGAAGGAGTACCGCTACTTCGTCTGGAACGACGCGCTGATGCTGCCCGACAAACGGCTCTACCTGACGCACGTCCACCAGCCGCTCAACCTCGCGCTGCTGCGCGACGCGGCGAAACGCTTTGTGGGTCGGCACGACTTCGCCTCGTTCATGGCGAACCCCAGCCGCGCCATCCACACCTCCGAGCGCACCATCTTCAGCTTCACCGTCACGCGCAAGGGCAAGGAGATTTGCTTCCGCGTGCGCGGGGACGGCTTCCTCTACAAGCAGGTGCGGAGCATGGTCGGGTTCCTCCTCCGCGTCGGCGAAGGCGCAGAGCCGCCCGAGGCCGTGACCGAACTCCTCGACTCCTGCGCCCCCCGCACCGCCCGCGTCCAGACCGCGCCGCCGCAGGGGCTGTTCCTGTGGCAGGTCTGGTACGGCCGGAAAATCCCTCCCCTTGGGCAACAGGGGAAGGACTAACTGACCCCCTACCCCTCCCCGCGCCATTGTGTGCCCCACTCGTCGCACATCGCGCGAGCGGGGTCCCCTGCCCCTGCGCGAAAATAACCCTGTCTAAAATAATCCCCCGTTTTTTCTCGCGCAGAGGCGCGGAGAGGATTTTTAAATTTTAAATTTTAGATTGAAAAAACTGTATGCGCCCGAAGGGAAATCCTGTAAAATCCTGTTAATCCTGTCTAAAATAATCCTCCGTTTTTCTTGTCTCGCGCAAAAACGCGGAGACGCAGGTTTTTAGACAGGATTAACGGGATTGTTAGAGCGTGCCGTCACGAGATAAGGGTAATGAAATGTGCCTCTTTGTCCCGAAGGGAATGCCATTGGCAACCCCTGAGTATTCAACTGCGCCGCGTTTGTCTTCGGCAGCATCGACCGCCACGTCAGGGGGACTCGTAGGCAAACAAAAAAGGCGTTGCACTCCCCTTGCACCGCCCTTTTTCAAAAAGTGTATCATACTACACATTATGTGTCATGCCATGAGCCGTAATATTCCATGCGCTTTCGGCGAAGTCACTGAAGTTCCACCCGAACCTTGAAGAAGGCGGCGTTGGGGACGGCGTTTGTGGGGAGCCAGACGGGGGCGGCGAGGGTTTCCTTGCCGAGGATGGTGTAGGCGCGGCTGGGGCGGTTGGCGGGCTCCCAGCGGAAGTAGGGGACGTTGTTCGTCATCGAAAAATGCGTGATGACAAAGCGGCTGGCGGGGTTGGTGGGGACGAGGTCGGCGATGAAACAATCAAGCATGGGAACGCCGTTTGCGCCATCCATAACGGAAAGCGCCTCGTAGCCGCGCGGGTCTTGGGGGTAGTGGTTTTCGAGCCAGTCATAGGGGATGCCGTTTTGCGTTTCGGTGGCGGGCGGCACGAAATAGGCGATGGGGCGATTGCGCCACGTGCCGGGGATTGCGACGCCCCAGCCCGTCGAACCTTGCAAGACATAAGTCGTGAGCGTGTTTTGTGAATTGACATATAAACTGGCGCTCACGGTGGAGGGCGCATTCCCCAGCATATAAACCGATGTCACGCGCGAATAATCGAACACGCCGTAGCCGAGGGTGGTGACGCTGGCGGGGAGCGTGATTTCGGTCAGGCTTCCGCAGGAGTAGAAAACGAAATCGGCGAGGGTGGTAACGCCTTCGGGAATCGTCACGCTTTGCAAACCGCCGCAGGATCCAAACGCCTCTTCGCCGATGGTCATCACACCCGTAGGAATGACAACGGAACTCAAACTGCCGCAACCGCGAAATGCCTCATTGCCGATGGAGGTGACACCCGTCGGGATGGTCACGGCGGGCAGGAGTCCGCAACCGAAGAAGAGCCTTTCCGGAATGTTTGGAATGCCTTGCGGGAGGGTTACGGCAGCGGACAGGTTCGCGAGGTCGCTGAACGCGCGCGCGCCGATGCTTGTCAGCGTGGAGGGGAGATACAACGCCGTGATGCTGTTGCACAAGTTTGGTGAGCCGCTGAATATCGGGTTGCCGCCCGTCGTGTTGCCTTGTATGGCGACGAGCGGATACGGCGTCTCTTCGCCGGAAACGAAAATGGAGTGATCCAAGCGCAGGGGACCCGCGCTTGACGGCGAGGTGTTGGCGAGGGACGTAACAGTTACGCCGCCGGAAGCGGCGCGGAGAGTTACGGTGCCGTCGGTGACGGTGACGGCGAGGTCCCAACCGTCGGCCGCGCTGTTGGCGCCGTAGTGTTTCATGCGCGTGTCGCCGTTCGCGCCGGAGTCGAGCATCCACACGTTGGAGGCGGGCGGCTTGTCCGTCGCGACGCTCGTTTGCGAGTCGGCGGCGATGAGCGCGTTGGCGTTGTTTTTGAAAACCTTGAGTTCGGGATAGTGGAGTTTGGTCAGGGTGTTGGGGCGTTTTTCCCACGCGACGTTTCCGAGCGCGGACATGGACGTTGAAAGGACGGCGGGATCCGTCATTTGCTCGGTCGTGAGCGCGACGCAACCGATGGGTTGCGAGGGCGGCGCGCCGGGTTTGGCGAGGTCGTAGAAACACGCGGAGAGCGCGACGAGGTAGCCGGGCGCGGCGGGATGGCGCGTGGTGGCGGCGGCGATTTCGCCGGCGTTGTAACAACGGTTGATGGCGACGGCGCCGCTGGCGGGACCGGCGACGGCGGGCGCGGAGGAGTATCCCATGCCGTTGCAGAGCGGGTTGGCGGGGATGCGGTTCCCGTCGAGTTGGGGGTCGGCCTCGATGGAGCCGACTTCGCCGCTGATGTGATTCGCCCACGCGGAGAGGCTTGCGTTGTTCAGGAGGCTGGTCGGGCGCATATCCCTGAATGTCGCGCTTTTGCCCGCGATGAAATAGCAGTTTTCGCCCATCAGCGGAGAACCGTCAAGCCCCGACAAATCGTAGGAGGAAAGGTCAGGGAAATCTTCGGAGTTGTAAAATTCCTCGATGTAGCGGATTTCAATCATGCGCCCGTTGTGGGAATTGGGCTGGCTGACGATGTTGTGGTGGACGCTCGGGTTGACGTTCGGGGGGCAGCCGTCGATATTCGCCCAATCCTGGTTCGCGCAACCGAAATAAATCGGGCTGTGGAAATTGCCGGTGCCGTAGGTCTGCGCGTTGACGATGGTGTTGTTGTACACTTGCGCGTTCTTGGAGGCGTAGAGGCCGATAGCCTCCCAGCCCGTGTCGATGATCAGATTGTGGCGCACGATGCCATTGATGTTTTCGTAAAATTCGGGGTTGTTCTCATGGTCGAAGTATTGCGGGCTGGTGTCGAAGCCGAGCATGATGCCGGCTCCGTAGGCGCGTTCGACGAGGTTGCTCTCGATGATCGCGTCCACCGCGCCGCCCTTGGCGTAAATCGCGTTGGAGCAAATGTCGTGGATGTGGTTGTTGTGGACGTGCATCCGCGTGCCGTTGACGTTGTCAATGCCTTCGGAGTTGCATTGTCCCGTCAAAAAATTGTGATGCTCGACCCATTCGCGCCCGGAGTTGTAAATCTTGTTGTAACGGATGGTGATGTCGGCGCAACCGGGTTTGACTTTCACGGTGTCGTCATGCGAATCGTGCAGGATGCAATCCTCGATGATGATGTTGGAAGCGCCGGAGCGGTCCTCTTGCCCCCACTCCCATTTGGTCTCCATGCAGACGGTGTAAAAACCGCCGATTGCCTCCACGCTTTGCAATCTGCCGCCGTTCGACCCCGCGCCGTCCACATCGAAACGGATGGCGGAATCCTGACTTCCCATCGGGATTTGCGGCGCAATCACCGCCCATTCGTTGTGCGCGGACTTGATGGTGATGTTGGGTTGACGTATGCGGACGGCGGAACTTTCGTTGTAGGTACCGCCGCGCAGGACGATCGTGTCGCCGGGCGAGGCGTGTCCCAAGGCGGTGTTGATGCTTCGGTACGGCAACGCCATCGTGCCATTCGCGGTGGAATCGTTGCCCGTCGTGGAGACGTAAATCACGTTGTTCACGGGATCGGGCCCGCCGACATTCGAGCGCGGGCCGACGTCGAGTGCCGCGCCGCCGCCGCCGATTCCGCTTGCGCGCGTAACGCTTCCCGCGATGCCGCCGTTGGAAGTCCCGGCCGTCGCCAGATTCCCCGTGTTGTAGCAATCCGCGATTTCAAACGACGACTCCGTTTCCGCAACCGCGAACGAGCCGACGATGCCGCCGCACGTCGCGCCGCGAACCGTCCCCGCATTGAAACAACGCGCGATGACGACGTTCACGATATCCTCCGTGTCGTCCACACTTCCGATCAAACCGCCCGCGCAGACATTGTCGGCGCGACCCACATCCGCCATGTTGTAACAATTCTCAATGACGATTGCGCCGCCCGTGACGCGCCCCGCGATCGCGCCCGCCGCCGCCGCGTTTTGGACGGCGATTTCACCGCCGCCGATGCCCAGATTGCGGACGCTCGCGCCATTCAAAAAACCGAACAGACCGAAGGCGCCGCCGGCGGCGCCGCTGTCAATGACCAAATCGCCGATGACTTTTCCATTGCCGTCGAAAGTTCCCGTGAACGGCGTTCCCGCATTCGGACAAATCGGCGACCAATTCGCACGATACCCCGCCGAGCCGGAATCCAAGTCCACTGTGAGGACATAGTCCCCGCTTGCCGGATGCGTGGCGATGTGCGCCGGCGCCCCGATTTTCGCGAGGTCGTCCCAATCGCCGATTTGAATACTCTGCGCGCCCGCGCCCACCGCACACAACGCCACCGCCACGCCCGCCATCCACTGCAATCTTTTCATGATGCGTACTCCTTCAGCAAAGAGAATTCTTAATAAATAATAATTAAATTTTTAACACATTTTGGATAGGATGTCAAACAAACTCTCCCCCTCTCTGCGGGCAGGAATGCCCGCACCACCTTCAAAAAAAATCATTCACGCGAAAAAATCCTGTTGCAGGCAACAGCACAATTTGCTACTTTATCTCTCAATGAAACAGAAGCAGACAACTAAACATATCGCTATCGCGACCAGCGACCAGCGACCAGCGACCAGCGACCAGCGACCAGCGACCAGCGACCAGCGACCAGCGACCAGCGACCAGCGACCAGCGACCAGCGACCAGCGACCAGCAATACTATCATATAAGTATCCGTCAAACGTCAAGCTCTTTCTTTCGCTTTTTTCCCGCACGCCTTCGATGCGCCTGATTTTGGCGGGCGTTGCTGTTTCCGCCTTGGCGGATTGTTCGTGTAGTGATTTCTCAACAAAGGTGCGCGACATGCGTGGCGTGGCCGAGAACTCCCCCGTCATCTTCCGTGACACGCACGTCGGGCAGGTTCCCGACGGAAACAGGATTCATCTTAGATCGGAGGCGGCAGGGGCACCGGCTGGATTCCCGCAGGGCTGTCCGAGGAGGTCAGGAACTGGCTTTACGAGAACAAGGATTTGTTCAATTACGTCCCGTCGGGCGCGGTGCCCGGGGATGGGTTGGAGGATGAATGATAAGACAGTTTCTAGTTGCTAGTTGCTAGTTTCTAGTTGCGGGGACTGTGTGACGAGACAAAAGGAGAAGGAGGTGTTTTGATGAACATGACGAAAATGGGACGATGGACCGCCTGTGCGCTGGTCTTGGCGGGTCTGGCCGCACGGGCGGCGGAGGAGAAGGAATGGCAACTGACCGTGCTGTTCGAAAACCAAGAGGCATTGTCAACGTTTGTCATTAATTGGTTATCTCCCTCTACCTTTGCGGAGGTTCTCAGCGGGATACCGCCGGACGCTGATCGGACGTTTGGTGTTTCTGCGGGTGGGACGTGTGTGTTTGTGGATGAGGCGTTTACAGACCTGACGGCATCCGCACAACCCAGTCGCCTCGGGCTTCTTCCAGTGTATCCATTGGAAGCCCGCTGGGATTTGGCGAAAAACTCGCTCGGAGTGTATTGCGGCGAAACACTCATCTATGATGTGCCGGTAACAGGGGGTATCTCCAGTACACCTGATCGCGAAGAGTTGGTTCGTGCAGCTTATGGGATACCCCCGGAGTGGCTCTCTGGCAGCGCGTTAACCGAGTGGTATGCGGCGCGTGACCCAAGGCGGGTGGTCTTGCGCCTAAACCTGATTCCGCAAAGCGCGTATTCCGTGTATGGTGGGTTGGAGGATAATGCCCCTGTCGCAAGCGGTGAGGATGACGGGCGTGTCCGTACCGCGATGATACAGCGCGATGCCGCCAAAGGTAGCGTGGGATTGGGATGGACATGGAGGGACGCACCCCTCAACACCCGGCTGCATGTCTTTGCATCGCCGAGCTTGTCGAGTTCAGAATGGAGGTTGGTGAACAACGTGATGTATCCAACTCCATTTTCGTTTGCTTCTTGGGTGTCGCCTGAGCCGAGCCTGTTTTTCTTTGCTGCTGACGATAAGGACAGCAATGGGGATGGCCTCTCGGATGCTATGGCGCTCTACCATTATGGTCTAAACCCCAATCGGTGGAGCACCGCAGGCGGGGGTATTTCAGACAGGGAGATGATTTTCCGGTTCGGGCTCAGCCCGTTTCTGAGTAACCAGAGTGGAGACGGCTATAGTGACGACGAGGTCGTGAATTTTATGCACGCTGACCCCACCATGGCAAAACCCGGCGCCGTTTCTTCTGTGCGCTATTACTACGATGCCGACGGTCGCCTGACGGGGGCCTTCTCTGGGGAAAACGCGGGTGCGGTGACGCGCAAGCTCAGCCCTGCGAACAACGTTAAAGAGCAAATCAACCATCCATAAAACACCTTAAATCAGGAGATTTTTATTATGAAACAAACGCTTTTCGCGATTGGCGCACTTATTTCCGGCATTTTGCTTGCCGACCCTCTTCCCGGCTGGCAGGAAGCCCGTATGGAGCGGGTCGAGCCAGGTTTTCACGCATCCATTACGCCTGCCGTAGGCATGGAACCCGAGACGGTTCAAATGGTATCCGCATTCACCGAGCTCCCGCCGGCGGATGATAGCGAGTTGATTGAGCTTGCGTGGGGTTTGCAACACGACCCTGTGCGCATCTTTAACTACGTCAAAAACAAGGTTGACTACACGCCGACGTATGGATTGATGAAAGGCCCGTTGCTGACCTTGCAGGGACGAAGCGGTAACGACTGGGATCAGGCGGTCTTGCTGACGAAGCTGTTGCAGTTGAGCGGTTATTCGCCGTCCATCGGACACGGGATCATGCATATCCCGTTCACGGACGCAGAAAGCGGCTTTGACATGATGGACTGGCTGGGTGTTGTAAAGGGAGCCACCGACTACTGCCTCAGTTACGGCGGCATTCCGCATGGAAATTCCGGCCAAGTGGATGGCTATGCGGTCAACCGCGTTTGGGTGGAAGTCGCTATTGAGGGCGTGACCTACAAACTGGATCCGACCATCAAGCGGTATTCCCGTCCCCCTGCGACATCATTTTCGTATGGTTACAACAAATCGGACTTGCTTTCCATTGCTGGCGGGACGGTCGGTGCCGATTATGTCCAAAACCTGAATCAAAACGCCCTCTTTACCCATCTGGATTCGCTGGCGTTAAATTTGCGCGACGTGTTCAGGACGGAGCCGTTCGCCAACAAATCATTGGATAAAATATTAGGAGCGGATGCCATCATCGAAGAACCTGCGGAGGAGTTGCCGCAAACATTGCCGTTTTCCGTGACGGACGCCGGCGTATGGGCGCAAATTCCAGACGAATTTTATCATAAACTTTCATTGAAGCACGGAAATTTGGAAATCCCCAACATCAAAACCGCGGACCTCGCCAACCGTAGGCTGAGTGTTTTCTATACCCCAGTGCAAACACAACAACAATCCGCGCCGATTGAAGGCCAGATGTTTGAAACGATACAAGGCGTTTCAATTCCTCTGGTGAGTGAATTAAAAAAAATTGACATCACGGCTCCGCAAAACCTCGTCAACAAAGAATTATCAATGGAAAAAACATCCATACAAACACCTAAATTGGAAATAAAAGCGCTTGCGGAATCCGGGGAAGGTACACCCATTGTCCAGTTGGACGTGCAAACCATACCCCTTGATTTCGGTTCAATTGTGAACGACGGGATGCAATATTCTGAATTTACAATAGGCCCCATTCCCTTGCCTAATCCGCCCTCGCAATGGACATTTGAATTCAATATGCAAAACAATCCGCAAACCGCGTTTTATTACAATGCCGCGTCCGTTTTGCCTGGCTGGCGGCCCTCTGGGAGCATCAGCGGCATCACAGTGAATGCCCCGCATAATTTTGTTTTATACATACGCATGATTGGTGATGGTCAAACCGCAGGAGTTAAAACAGGGACATTTATATTAAAACTTAAGCCTGCGGGCAATCCTAATTGGTCGGATGAAATCACTTACCAATTGACAGGCACGGTCACCCAATTGCAACCCCAAACAAACACGATGGCATTTACGAACAGCGTCCCAGAATCAGGGGAGTATTCACAATATGACGGCAGGGTGTACGATTTGAAAGGAAACTATACCATGGAGGTGAAAATGCAAAACAATGGTGGCGGTACGGCATTCCGCCTTGTTGAGTTTGGTTATCTTCCGATGGATCTTGTCTCTGGCACCAAGGATTTTTCAAATTACACCATACCCATTGATTTGCCGTTTATCGTGCAATTCACGGGCGAGGGACAAACACCCGGCTTAAAAACAGGAAAATTAACCATTTCCATAAAACCTCCTGGAAACATCTCCTGGATGCAAATCATGGAATATAATTTATCAGGTACGGTCATTGAGTCGCCGCGCGCCACGATTTACCTGGACGACATACCGCTTGGTACAGAAACGGGGCTGATGGCGCCCAGCGTGTTCACCATTGATTTCAAACATCCATACACGGTGGGGGATGACGTCAACCAGACCTCGGAAAAAATGTTGCGACGCGGCGGCACCTACGCATTGCCGTACTCATTCGGGGGCGATGAAAACGGGTTGTCGTTGAATGCCAGAAGGCGGCAACTGCTCGCTTACAAGGAGCAGGGGCTTCCCGACGATTCCCGCGAGGTGATGACCGAAAACCTGAACATCATCGGGCGCCAGTATCTTGAGGAGTGCGCACTGGTGGAGGCGTTTGAGGATAAACTCTACGGCATCCGCCGCATCACGCACCACCGTATGGGTTACGCCGCGCAGGAGGCGGGCGCTTATGTGGACTTCCCCGCGTGCATCACGGGCACCTTCTGCAAGGATGTGTCGTTCGATGCCGCGTACCGGACTGTTTCGTTCTTCAACAGTATGTTGGAGCATTCCATTTGGGAGCAGACGCAGGGCAACGACGTACAGGCCGCCTCCACGGTGTCCTTGCTGGTCAAAGCGAATGCGGACGGCAAGCGGGTTTACCTCGCCAACAACGAAAGCCAGTACAACGCGTTCAGGGCAAGCCTGACGGATTATTCGCAATACGATTTGGCAAAATTTGCGGCCTATGCCCAAGCTGGCATCGGTCTGCTCCTGCCGCAAAGCGGCAACGTGTCGCTTGGGGATTACCAAGGATACGGCTGGGTCGGTTTTGGAAACGGTTTCGCGCTCATGGAAATCGCTGGCGGGTGGGGGGCGGCAAATGGCGGTTTCAACGGCTTGCTGGGGAGTTTTGAAAACCAGTTTATCTATCAAGTTGCCGAATCAATAAAAACACTGAATATGTCTATAAACTCCAGCGTATTTAACGATCCCATCTGCACCGCCACGGGTGGTATGCTTTTTGATAACACCGACCTCACGCTCGGGAACGGCGGATCGCCCGCCCGTGGTCTGGCAATCACGCGGAATTACAACAGCAACGCCAACAATGTGGCGTCACCGATGGGATGGGGCTGGAAGCACAGTTATGATACGCAAGCGCGGGAAATATCCGATTATATGCCCGCGCTCGGAGGACGTGCGCCACGTGACGCGCTGGCACTGTTCATCGCCAGCCAAATCAACATGGATTTGCTTGATGGCACGCCTGGTGCCAAGGAGTGGATGACCGCCGCATTGGTCACGCAATGGTTTTCCCAAAAACTCCGCAACAACGCGGTGGCGGTCACATGGGCGGATCGCGCCATGACGTTCACCCGCCATCTCGACGGCACGTACGAGCCTCGGCCGGGTGCCACCTCCGAACTCATCAAAGACATAAACAATGCCTACGCATTGACCCTTCGCGACGGCACGACCTACACATTCCGCAACGACGGGTTTCTGGGTTCCATCCAGGACAAGGACAACTGGACTATCATGCTCTCATACAATGCGCAGACCAATGTGACACAGGTCGCCGACCATTGGGGTCACGCGCTCACATTTAATTATACCGATGGCCGTGTCACGAGTATCCATGACAGTGCTGGGCGTTCCATACAGTACGGATACTCCCCCGTAGGCGACATAATTTCATTCACAGATCCTGAAAACAACACATGGACGTACTCGTACGACAACGCGCACCGTCTGGTGTCAGAAACCAACCCCGAGGGTTTGCGGACTGTTTACAACGTCTATGACGCACTTGGCAGGGTCAAGCAACAAACAAACGGCAGCGGAGATGTTTGGAATTACCACTGGACGGATTTTGAGAACAAAGAAATCGATCCCGCTGGGAATGAACGGATTCATTATTTCGATTCGCAATACCGACCGCTCGGGGAATCTGTGTTGCCGGGACTTCGGACATACATCGAATACGACGGTCAGGATCATCCCGTGGCAATGTGGGATGTGGACGGCAATGTGTCGTATGCGATTTACGACATCAACCATAACGTCCTCACGAATATCAACGCGCTGGGGGAAACCACAACCACGGTGTACAACGAACGGCATTACCCCGTGGAAATCACCGACGCGCTCGGCAACACAACACACATCGAATATGATGCCGCCAACCATCCGATATGCATCACCGATGCCGAGGGCGGTGTCACGCTCATGGAATATAATGAATTCGGGTTGCCCGCCAGCGTCACCGATCCCGATGGCGGCGTCACGCTCTACGGCTACTTGAGCAACCACGGCTTTGGTAATCCCACATGGATCCTGTTCCCTGACATCACCTATGTCAATAATGCTTTCGATGAACGTGGCGACCTCATCATGACCCGTGTCATGGACGACAACACGGTTTACAGCACAACCTGGACGGACTACGACAACCGCCGCCTTCCCGTCGCCGTCACCGCGCCGGACAACGGCATCACCTCCAACCGTTACGACGCGGTAGGCCGCTTGGTGGAGACGGTTGACGCGCTCGGGCGCAGCACCGTCACCACCTATACGCCCAATTACAAACCCGACACCGTGACATTGCCCAACGGCGCGGTCATCAAAAATTACTATGACGCATTGGACAATCTTGTAGCCGTAATGGATTCAAGGGGCGGGGTGTCAAGCAATGCGTTCAACTGCCTCGGGTGGAGGACAGCAAGCTGGGATTCGTATGGTCAACGGACATCGTATGTGTATGACAACAGGGGTAATGTCATCGCCGTCACGAATGCGCTTGGGGACGTGGTCGCGACGGAGTACGATGCGCTCAACAGGCCTTTCCGCGTAACGGATCCACTCGGCAATGTCTCCACCTCGACGTACAATGCCGTAGGGCAGGTGGTGTCCGCCACAGACCCGCTGAACCGTGTGCGTCAGTTTGCTTACGACGCGACAGGTCGAAACACGCATATCATCCGGCCGAGCGGGGCGACCGACACCTTCGGCTACTCCCTGAGCGGAAACCGCACGCGTTACACGAATGCGGAAGGGCATAGTTTCCACACGTCGTATGATGCCTTGGGGCGCCCCATCGCTGCCACGAATGCCATCGGCAAACAGGCTTTTAGCCGATCATACTTGGCTACGGGCAGTATCGCCACGCATGAGAATGGCAACGGGGAAATTACGGGATACACGTATGATTCTTGTAATCGTCTGATCAAGGAGACGAGCCTTGCGGACAATCAAGTGTCTGCCTTCTCGTATGATGTGGCGGGGAATATGCTCTCAGCGTCGAACGCCGTCTCACAAATGAGTTTCTCGTATGGCGCGTTAAATGACCTCACATCCGCCAACATGAAAATCTCCAGCCACACATTCCCGCTAAACTGGTCGCGCGATGTCGGCGGCTTGGTCACGAACATCACCTACGCAGTAGGCAAAGACGTGTCCCGCGCCCATGATTTGAACGGACGCCTCACAAGTGTAACGGATTGGCTGGGGCACACATGGACGTTTGCCTACGACGACGCGGGCCGCGCGATCGGCGGCACGTCGCCGGGCGGCGTTTCCCATTCCGTCGCGTATGATGCGGCGGGCAGGGTGTCCGCGTGGAACGTCGGCGACATCGCGGGACGCTCCATCACCCGCGATGCCGCAGGCCAGCGCATCCGCGACGACATCACAACCGGGCCATTGCCGAGCATCACCGAAAGCCGCCGCGCCGATTACACCTACGACGCCGCCGACAGAATCACCCACGCCACCGTCGCCACCGCGCCCACAAAGACCGCCGATGAAACCATGCGCATTGAGGATTTCATTTACTCTGACGACGGCGCTGTGGCATCCATCATGTCGGGCGAAGCAACCTTGTTCAGCACCGCTTACACGCCGCAAGGGCGGCTTGCCGAACTGGATGACAGGATATTCGAGTATGACGCCCTCGGTAATCGCGTCATTGCGGACGGACGGTTGTGGGTTCTCAACCATGATGATTCACGCAAACGCCCGATCATCGAGTGTCAACCCGACGGAACGCCAATCCGTTATTACATTTGGGGTCCGGGACGGTTATTGGGTTTCATTGACGCGGCCAACAACGCATTGACGGTCGCCCATTCAGACGAATACGGCAACATCATCGCTCTCACCGAAAGTAGCGGCGGCGTCTCCGCCGCCGTCTTTACCGCGCACTACGGCCCCCACGGCGACGACTGGGGAACCACGGGAACAAACCCCACCCCCTTCGCTTGGCTCGGCGGCCACGGCGTCCGTAAAATCGGCGGCGAGTATGGTCTCTACCTGACCACGCACCGCCTCTACTCCAGTGCCTTAAACCGCTTCCTCTCCCCCGACCCCCTCGGACTGGACGGCGGCTTGAACCTCTACGCATACGCCGAAAACAATCCCATGGCGAACATTGATCCAGCAGGGTTGAGTGCGGAAAAATTTAGTAACAGTAGTGTTGTTGGGACGGCGTGGAATATTTTTGCTGGCAACCCTGTCAATAATTTACTTACTCAACCCGATTTCGGATTATCATTGCTATCTGTAAATATTGTTCAGGCAGCTTCAAGTGCCGTCAATCCATTTACAATGGGAATATTGTCAAAAATTAGTTCTGGTCTAGACGACACAGTCGATTTAGCAAAATTAATAAATGGAAACAATCCGGTATATGGCTATATTGGAAAGGGTGTTCTGGCTTTCGACATTTGCAATATTGGCTATACCGCATGGACGGCTCCTGATGGATTCAAAACACAAACTGCTATTATTGAAACTGTAAGTTGGCTTGGAGGGAAGGCAAGTGGGTTTATCTTTGGGTTAGGTGGTGCCGGGCTAGGTTTCGAACTTGCCGGACCTCCTGGTGCTCTTTGTTTAGGAGGTGTATTGGCCGTGTACGGCAATTATGCAGGAAGTGATTATTTTCGCGGGGTAATGAATGATTACTATTACAACCGAAATCTTCAAAAAGATGCCCAAACTACTGTCAATGTCTCACCCATAGACTTCAACCCGAATAACTATCGTCCTCTCCGCTATTAGTTCCGTCACACGACAGCATCTCATCGGAGACCACCCTAACAACCGCAAAGGAACAACCATGAAAAACTTCTTCACAACCGGCATGAACGCGCGGAGCCTCGCCATCGCGCTTGGAATGGCGGCGGGCTTGGCGCACGCCGCGACGTGGTACGTCAACCCTGACGGGAATAACGGCAACGGGCAATCGTGGGCGACCGCGAAGCAGACCATCCAGGCGGCCATCAACCTTGCCGTCGCGGGCGACACGGTTGTCGTGACAAACGGCACTTACGCGCCCATTGTGACGGACAACAAAGCCATCACCATCCAAAGCGTTAACGGCGCGGAGCACACACTCATTGATGGCGGCGGCGCGAGCCGTTGCGCGATGTTGGGCGACGGGTCGGGGAATCAAAACAACACCCTCTTGGCCGGCTTTACCTTGAAGAATGGCTTGGCATCGGCCACCTTAGGAGGGGCGCAAGGTGGTGGAGGGGCGCAAGGCGGCACATTGAACAACTGCATGTTGACGGGGAATAAAGTGAGTGGTTTGGCCGTGTTGCTCAACCCTTGCGGTGGCGGGGCGTATGGCAGCATATTGAACAACTGTGTGTTGAAGGCAAATTCCGCGGGGGATGGCGGGGCTGGCCGCGGCGGCGGGGCATATCTCAGCACGTTGAACAACTGCACGGTGACGGAGAATCATGCGTATCATGGCGCCGGGGCGTATAGTTGCACACTGAACAATTGTTTGATAACAAAAAACTCCGTTTGGACAACGGCCGGCCAAGGCGGAGGCGCGTATGGCGGCACGTTGAACAATTGCACCGTTTCGGAAAACAAGGCAAATAATGGAGGCGGTGTCTATGAAAATTTGTTCGTTTCGTTGAATGTAAACAATTGTATCGTGTGGGAAAACGTGGATACGATCGGCGGGGCGGTCAACAATTATAATGGCGGCACCTTCAATTATTCGTGCACAACCCCATCACATTCAGGGACGGGGAACATCACCACGAACCCGATGTTCGCGGATGCGGCGAGCGGGAATTATTGGTTGCAATCGAATTCGCCATGCATCAACAAGGGGTCGAATGTGCTGGTGGTCGGGGCATCTGACTTGGATGGCAATGTCCGCATTTGGGGCGGCACGGTGGACATGGGCGCGTATGAACATGGATCCCCGCCTCTCGTCCAGACCGCGACGCTAAACCCCAACGGCGGAGCAAGCGGGACGGCGTCCGTCACCGTGACTTACGGCTCGGCCATGCCATCGGGCGCCGCCGCGCCGAGAAGGACGGGATACACGTTCCAAGGTTATTGGGACACGAGCGCCGCAAGCGGCGGGACGCAATACTACAACGCTTCGATGGGTTCGGTGCGTAATTGGGACAAAACGCAAAACACCACTCTTTACGCGCGATGGAATGCGAACACCCACACCGTGACCCTCAATCCAAACGGCGGTTCAGGCGGAACGACGTCCGTCACCGCGACTTACGACTCACCCATGCCGACAGCCATCGCTCCGACACGGGACGGGTATTATGTTTTTCTGGGTTATTGGGACACGGAAAACGCCAACGCCGGGACACAATATTACACCGCTTCAATGGAATCGGCGCGGAATTGGGACAAAGCGCAAAACACCACTCTTCACGCCTCATATGGATTGTTACCATGGTACGTGGACGCTTCGCAATTCGACGACAGCGGCGACGGCAGGAGTTGGGCGACAGCCAAAAAAAACATTCAGGCGGCGGTGGATCTTGCCGCTACGGACGACACCATTTATGTGACGAACGGCGTGTACGCATCGATTTCGACAGGAAACAAGGTCATCACCATCCAAAGCGTCAATGGCGCGGGGGACACCATCATCGATGGCGGAAGTGTGAGCCGTTGCGCAACGTTGGGCTCGGCAATCGGGCACACCAACACCGTGCTCAACGGTTTCACCTTGCGTAACGGGGTTATCGGTACAATCATGAATAACGGGATGGGTGGAGGCGCCTTTTGCGGCGCACTGAACCACTGTATCCTGACAGGGAATATGGCAAAGTTCGGGATGGGCGGCGGGACGTGTTACAGCATATTGAACAACTGCCTCCTGACGGGAAATACAGCGGGACAGTCTGGAGGAGGGGCGTATTTAAGCACCTTGAACAACTGCACGGTGACAGGGAACAAGGCGGATAGCATTGGAGGCGGCTCGCACAATGGCACGTTGAACAACTGCATCATCTGGGGAAACACCGATGTCAGGGACTTGGTGAACAACTATTCCGGCGGCACCTTCAATTATTCCTGCACCACACCCTTGCCTTTCAACGGGGCAGGAAACATTGCGACAGACCCGCTTTTCACGGACGCGGCAAACGGTAATTTCCGCCTCCAGCCGACCTCGCCGTGTACCCGCGCGGGCAACAACGCTTATGTCAACTGGGAATATGACCTTGACGGCCATCTGCGCGTTTGGGGTAGCACGGTGGACATGGGGGCGTATGAGTATATGCCGGTCGTCGTCACGGTGACGCTTGACGGGCAAGGGGGCGGCGTATCGCCCGAGAGCATCACGGTGATGCTGGGTGACACATACGGTATGTTGCCAACGCCAACCCGTACCGGATATGCCTTCGATGGCTGGTTCACCGATGTAGCGGGTGGCATTCAGGTCACTGCCTCGACTGTCGTGACGGTGGCTTCGGGGCATACACTTTACGCACGGTGGGTTTTTGGCAACTATTTCGTCGATGCCTCACGCCAAGACGACAGTGGCGACGGACGGAGTTGGGCGACGGCCAAAAAAAACATCCAAGCGGCAGTCAACCTTGCTGTTGCAGGTAATGTGGTTGTCGTGACGAACGGCGTGTACGCGCCGATTTCGACGGACAATAAAGCCATCACCATCCAAAGCGTTAACGGCGCGGACGTGACTGTCATCAACGGCGGCGGTACGAATCGCTGTGCGACGCTGGCAACAGTAGATGGGAACAACAACACCGTCCTCATGGGGTTTACGCTAACGAACGGACACGTCGAGGCTAAATACACGAACGATAAAACCGGAGGCGGCGGGGCGTATGGCGGCACGTTAAATAATTGCACGCTGACTGGCAATATGACAGCCGGAGAATTCATAAACACTGGGGGCGGCGGATCATATAGCAGTATATTAAACAACTGCGCGGTGACCGGCAACAAGGCGGGATGGGGTGGCGGCGGGGCATATGGTGGCACCTTGAATAATTGTATGTTGGCGGAGAACTCGGCAAGCTACGGCGGCGGGGCGGCTTTTGCCGTGATTAATAATTGCATATTGACGGATAACGAATCCTACAACGGCGGCGGAGCGGGCGACTGCGTGTTGAGCAATTGCGTATTGGATGGCAACAAAGCGGAGGGTGTCGGCGGTGGGGCTGTCTTCTCCACGCTAAATAACTGTACAGTGACGGAAAATACGGCAAGTAATGGCGGCGGAACGCATTTCGGAACAATGAACAACTGCATCATTTGGGGAAACATGAATCCCAACAACGCAACGAACAATTACAATGGCGGCACCTTTAGATATTCCTGCACCACGCCCTTGCCTAGCGGAACGGAAAACATAGGGATAGACCCGCGTTTCATGGATGCAGCAAACGGAGACTTCCGCCTGCAAACAAATTCGCCGTGCATCAACAAGGGAAGCAATGCGTATGTTATTGGAGATTATGACCTCGATGGAAATCCACGCATTTATGGAAGCACGGTGGACATGGGCGCGTATGAGTTTAACCCTACGGTACAAACCCATACCCTCACCACTCCTGTTCCCGTACCGTTCACATGGCTCACGCCGTATAGGGGGTGGCAGGGCGTGATGGAGTATGAAGCCCTCGGCAACTTGCGCGGCGCAAACGGTCGCTTCTTCTGGGAGTCGTATGTGGCAGGACTGAACCCGACCAATACGGGAAGCCGTTTCATCGCGCGTATCGCCATTGTGAACGGCAAGCCCACCATTACCTGGAATCCGGATCTCGGGAGCAAGCGTATCTATACCGTCATTGGCACACCCACACTCAATGTGAGCGAAAGCGAATGGCAGGACATCAGCCAAGAGACCGGTGGCGCGAATATGCATTTTTTCAAAGTCAGGGTGGAGTTACCTTGAAGGCGATGCGGGCGAATGTATTTCTTCCGTCCCATTCGGGCAACAACCTGATCAAAATCGTCTTCTGAGATTATCATGTGGACAGGTACACCATATCGGAGCATATCGCAGTCTGCAAGTAATCAGAGGTAATGGAGATTTTCACCAAACGGGCAACGTAGCGGCGGCATACCTACCACCGACATTCGTATTTGTTGACGGTGGCGGAGATGCCGCCACTATTTATGCAGCCATACAACGTTGCCCCACGATAGCACTAGGTAAGCAGCCCTTAAAAATTTTGAGCTTTTTCGGTTGACGGATTGGGCGGAATATTATATATTTATATTTGTTTTTTTCAGGCATAAAATGAAGCGTGAGACGATAGAGCGGAAGGGGAAGCCGACGTATGACGCGCCAGCGGCGCGGATGGTCATACGGCTGGTGGAGGTGCTGTGCGAGAGCGAGGTGCCGCTGGGGGTCACGGAACTGTGCCAGCGGCTGGGGTCGAACGCGAACATGGTGTTCCGCCTCTTGCAGGTCTTGGAGCAGGCGGAGTGGGTCATGCGCATCCCGGGGGTGAACCCCAAGTATGCGATGGGCCTGCGCCCGTTCCATTACGTCAGCAAGCCTGTCCGGCGGCTTGGGTTCCGCGAGGCCGCGGAACACGCGTTCAGGGCGTTGCATGAGCGGACGCGGCAGAGCTGCTATCTGGGCCTGATCGATGGTACGCGCACGTTGCTCATCGAGCATCTGGACGCGCTGGAGGGGGACATCCGCCTGAACGCGCAGCCGGGCGGGCGTTACCTGATGCACTGCGCCGCGCCGGGGAAGGTTCTGCTGGCCTACAGCGACGCGGCATTCGTCAGGCGGGTCGCCGCCGAGGAGGGCCTGCCCGCGCAGACGCCGCGCACCATCACGTCGGCAAGTGCGCTGGCGAGCGAATTGTCGCGTGTCCGCAAGCGCGGGTATGCGCTGGACATGGAGGAGTTCGCGAAGGGGCTGTACTGTTGCGCGGTGCCGGTGTTTGATGTGGAGAATGGGCTGGCGGGGACGGTCGGCGTGTCCGTACTGGCGCTGTACTGGACGCGCCAGCAGCTCGTGCGCGAGCTTGTGCCGGTGGTCATGGCGGCGGCGGATTCGATTTCGGAAGTGCTCGGCGCGACGCGACGGTGCGCGACAACGCACACAATAAGGAAAGAGAGGAAGGGATGAAAAAGGTCAGGGTTATCGTTGGCGCCGCGCTCGCGTGCGGGATGCTTCAGGCGCAGGTGCTGAAGGTGGGTACGGGCGCGTCGGAATTGGCGGACGCGAAGGCGGCCGGGGCGGAGGCCGCGGCGGCGGCGAAGGCGGCGCTGGGCGACACACCCGCAAAGGCGGTCATCGTCTTTGCGGCGCGCGCGCAGGTCAACGCGGAGTTGGTGGAGGGCGTGGCGCAGCATTTCGGCAAGCCGCTGATCTGCGGGTGCGAGGGTTACTCCCCATTGACCTGCAAGGGCAACTTCGCGGAGCGCGGTCACGGGATACCCCACGGCGTGGCGGTCTTGGCGCTGGGCGGCGATACGGAGGTCACGGTGGCTGCTGAGTGCGTCCTTGACGGCGGCTTCGCGGCGAGCGGCGAGAAGTTGGGGGTCGCTCTCAAGGAAGCCGCGCAACGCGAGGCGAAGTCGCGGCTGGTGCTGACGTTCGGCAATCAACACGTCGGGGAGAACCAGCCGCTGATGGACGGTTTCTACAAGGGCCTCGGCGTGACCCTGCCCGTGGTGGGCGCGGCCGCGGGCGGGCAGGACGCGAAGGAGATTGTGAAGGGCGAGGTCGTCACGGGCGTGAACGTGGCGGTGCTGCTGTCGGGCGCGTACTCGTTCGGCGTCGGGCTGGCGGGCGGCGGGGGCGACCTCGCGCAGAAAGCGGCGGAGGCGTTCGCGGCCGCGACGACGGCGCACGGCGGCAAGCCCGTCGTGGCGTTCGTGTTCGACTGCGGCGGGCGGCGCGGCGATATGTTCAAACAAAAGACGCTGGCGGCGGAGTTCGAAGCGATGCGAAAGGCCGTCCCTGACGCGGCGCTGTTCGGGTTCTACGGCGGCGGGGAGATCGGGACGGCGGACGCTGGCGAGCGTTCGCGGGGTGTCGGCTTCCACATCGCGGTCGCCACGCTTTACGAATGATGCGCGTAACCGAGCAGAGGATAATGGACGAATAATCTCACACAAAGGCACAAAGGTCACAACGTATTTTCTGGCAGGAATACCTTTTACATATTACCTATTACTTCCTTTTGTGTCCTTTGTGCCTTTGTGTGAGGATAAAAAAACGGAGGTTTATTTTAGACAGGATGAACAGGATTTCGCAAAATTGTTTTTTTAACCACAGATTACGCAGATAGTTTTTTTATCTATGAAATCTGTGTCATCTGCGGTCAACGAAAAGGAGGAGCGTTATGCGTAGATTATGTGCGTTACACATATTGCTAATGGGTATCTGCCTGGTCTCGCAGGTTGGCGCATACCCGGTAGAGCTTAGAGGGATGCAAAATATGGAGCCGCCCAGAAACGGGAAGCCCCGCCCGCCGATTATGGTTCCTGCGGGAGGCGACAAGCTGCTGTCACGCGGCTGTCCAGTCACGTCAAGCACCAAGCCGGAACAGGGCGATCTGGAGTCAATCACGGATGGGGACAAGGAATGCGACCAGAGCGGTCCGGGTTACGGTGAAGGCCCTACCCTGCTCAAGCTCGCGGCCGGCATCCAGTGGTTGCAGGTTGACCTGCGCACGTCGCAGGTCATCAACGCGGTCTGCATCTGGCGGTATCACTGGGTGCGCTGTGTTTACAGGGACGTGGTTGTCCAGCTTTCGGACGACGCGGATTTCATCGACGGCGTGACCACCGTGTTCAACAACGACCACGACAATTCCGCTAGGCTTGGCGTGGGGGAGGACAAGGAATATATCGAGACGAACGCGGGCAGGCCGATCCCTGTGCCGGGCATCCGCGCCCGATACATCCGGGCGTACAGCAACGGGTGGTATAGACCGGGTGGGTGGCTTGACCCGTTCAACTACTGCACGGAGATTGAGGTTTATGGCGGCGAATCCACGTCTGAAGAAAAAGTTCCGATAAAGATTGAGTACCCAAAACCGCCGTTCACGTAAACCTTGCGCAAGGTTCAAATGAGGACGCTGTGATGACCGGAAGGCGATGCCTCTTCAGATGGCGAATCACCGCCACCGCTTGTGCGACCACAGGTATTGCTCAGGGTAGCGGCGGACGAGGTTGCCGAGGCGCTTGTTCATCTCGATGAGCAGGGCCTCGATGTCCTTCTCCTTATCGCCCGTCGGGGTGAAGCGGATGGGCGGCTCGGCGACCAGGCGGTACGTGAAGAGGCCGTCGCGGAGGATTGAGCCGACGACGATGGGCATCTTGGTCGCGAGGTGGATGCGCGCGGGCGAGGTGTGCGTGTAGGCCGGGCGGCCGAGGAAGTCAACCTTCACGCCGTGGCGCGCGCCCGCGTGCTGGTCCATGACGATGGTCAGCGCGGCCTTCTGCTCGAGCCACAGCTTGATGACGCCGGGCGTGAAACCCTGCGACTTCGGGATGACGGTGATGTTGCCGCGGAAGTGCTTGGCCTTCAGGAAGCGCTCGACGATGGGGTTGTTCAGCGTGCGGGCGATGGTCACCATCGGGCGCGTGAAGGGGATGATGGTGACGGCGGCCTCCCACGCGCCGTGGTGGCCGGTGAGGAGCATCATCGGCGTGTCGGTCTGCTCCATCAGCAAGTCCCAGCCGTCGGCCTTGTCGCCCTCCAGCACGACGTGGTCGCGCCAGTTCTCGGCGGTGACGACCAGCGGCACCTTCATGGACTCGCAGATGTGGCCCGCGAAGTGGCCGAACGAGTGACGCGCGATGCGGTCGGCCTCTTTCGGGTCGCCCGTGATGCTCGCCCGCAGGATGTTGTCGATGGCGATCCTGCGGCGTTTGCGGAAGAGCGGGTACGCCGCGCGCCCCAGCCCGAACCCCAGCGCGTACGCCTTCGAGGCGGGGATCAGCCCGTAAAGGAAAATCGCGAAACGGACAAACACATACTGGACAGACCAGCCTATGGTGCGCAAAAATTTCATACGCCGATAAATATACCAGAATGCGGCAGGTTTTTGTAGCAGGATTTTTTTCCGCAGATGAAAATCGACTTCGCGTAGAGGTACAGCCAAAGGAGGGTAGAAGGCTTTTCATCAATGCGCAATCCGAGGCGAGGTCACAACCTGAAATGAACCGCGAAAAACACGAAAGACGCGAAAATTCATGAGCACTTTTTTATTGGGGGTTAAATCTTTTTTGCGTATTTCGCGTGTTTTGCGCTTAAACCGGTCTTGCATCTTGCGGTTTCAGGACAGTTCTATAGTATTTTTACTCAACATTGGTACATTCTTCTTAGCCCCGAAGGGGCGGAAAGCAGTAGCGTAGGGCGTAGCCCTACGTTTGGATGCAACATAAATGTTAAGCCCTCGTTAGGTAGGGCTCTGCCCTACGCTACTGCTTGCGGGGCTTCGCCCCTTGTGTACTAATGTTGAGTAACGTCACTATATCATTCCGCAGCAAGCCCAATGAAGAGTCGGGGCGGAGGGGCGGAGGCAAAAAAATCTGCGCAACCCGCATGATTGCTGGACAAAAAA
>Ga0082212_10001088_pt1 | contig 39812 bp, 39 predicted proteins | sample TergutNt197P3_FD_71548 | JGI IMG/M metagenome (GOLD analysis project Ga0082212, IMG submission 71548) | Neocapritermes taracua P3 segment gut microbial communities from Petit-Saut dam, French Guiana - Nt197 P3 | ecosystem: Host-associated > Arthropoda: Insects > Digestive system > Gut ...
CAACCACAATAAATTTGGCAGACTTGGAGGCACGCTAACAGGTTCCTTTCCAGCTTCACCTTCGTCCTGCGGGCAAATCCCGACCCTAGTGCAATGCAACATTTAAGTGTTACATTGCACTAGACTCTAATATTCCAGAATCTTTGGACTAATCATCACCAGCATTTCAGTGGTTTTGTCATGGCTGGTCTTGTTTCTGAACATCCATCCGATGCCGGGCAACTTGGAGAGGAATGGAACTCCTGTAGAGCCTGTTTCCAGTGAGTTAGAGAAGACACCCCCCAGAACTGCTGTGCCGCCATCATGAACAAAGATGGTAGTCTTAAGTTGCTTAGTAAGGATAGTCGGCGTGCCGTTGACCTGGTTACCAAAGTCCGGCTGGCCTTTTTCCAGCTCCACTTCCATGAGGATGTTACCATCATTGGTAATTTGAGGCTTTACTTGGAGTTTCAGCTGTGCTTCCACAAATTGTACGGTAATTGCGCCACCGGCAGCACCTCCCTGATTGCTCTGATATGGAATCCTTGACCCATCGGAGATGTAGGCTTGTTCATTATTTGGTGCAGACAGCTTGGGTTGAGAAACGACCTTGATCTGATTTGTGCTTTCAAGTGCCTGAATTATGGCATTAAAGCTCAAGCGGTTTGTCAGGAAAGATACCCACAGTTCTCCAGATGCACCAACAATATCAGTCGCTCCAGGCTTGCCGGGCGAAAATGCCAAAGCAGAACTGCTATTGCCTGGCCCGCCGTTAATGCTGTTCCAGGAGGGGCCTCCATATGACCCCCAATTACCTACGTTTTCAATCTGTGTGCTGCCTGCATTTGACGTGGGCCAGGAAGTTCCAAACGCCTTTTCCCAACCTTTGTTTGCTTCAACGATCCTCGCTTCGATCTGAACCTGAGGTACCTTAATGTCCAACTGATCCATCATTCGCTGCATGATATCAATGTACTTGGGCAAGTCGCTCATGATAATCAGGTTGGTGCGGTCGTCTGTATAGATTTTGCCCCTGTCTGACTTCACGTTAGCAAGAACCTTTGAGACTTGATCAGCTTTTGCGTAAGACAGCCCTCTGGTCACTGTGACCAATTCACCCGCCAGAGCCTTGGAACGTTCCATATCTGCGCGGTCATCAGCTTCTTTCTTGAGCTTTTCCACCTTGGCTATGCGAATGACATTATTGGAAACTTCCATAGCCAGCCCTGCATTCAGTACAACGTTGTCTAAAATTTCATCCCAGGGCATGTCTTTAAAATAATAATTCCAGCCAGGCGAGTTAACGTCAGGATCCATGACAAGACTCAATGGGCTATTCTGGGCAAGAATTTTAATAATCGTAGCCAAGTCAGCGTTTTGATGATCCAAGGTTATGGGTTCGCCAGTATATTTCCTGGTTTCTGATTCAGCCGCATACCTTGCCATCTGTTGATTTGGATACCGCGGCGCCACGGTAGTGTTCGGACTCAACACGTTGGCAGTAACAATTGGTGTAACCGGCATGGAACCCAAACTGGGCAGACCAATATAAGGCGAGCCTATCTGAGGCAACCTGTCAAAATTACTGAAAGAGAGCGCTTCCCATTCGTCGTTATTTATTGCGGGTGCGGAATCGGCGGCAATTTGAAGTGATGGGAGATTCGGCTCAGGAATGCTGGCAGCCATTATGACGGGGCTGGCAGCCGTATTTGTTGTGTTTGTCAGACGTTGCGTAATCCCATGGTAATCATCCCGCAGACTGGCCTGTGTTTTTCCAGAGCCTTTTGTGAGTGAAATATCAACGCCATGCGGCTCAGATGAAACAACCGCCTTTGTGCCTGGTACCAGTTCGAGTACAAGCCTTGTAACAGACTTAGGCTCTGGTTGGTTTTGAGCCAGGCGCGCAGCATTGATCAAGGGCGACTGAGCCAGATTGAGGATTTCTGCCCTTGGGGTATTTCCGCGGTTCACCCCCTTTAGATCTACTACGAGGCGGTTTCCAGACTCTAAAACCTGAATCACCGGCTTGCCAGTAAACCCAGGAACATGGAGGCTGACCCTCGCAGAGTCCAGCGATGACTCCAGTTTGGCTGCTACAACAGATGGAAGCCCGTTATTTATGAAGTCGGGAGCTGGCGGGGAGCCACACAGAAAACCGTGCTGACCGCTAACAAAGACTATGCTTCCGGCTACTAACCATGAAATTAGGCGAGCATTCATTTGCTTCCCTCCTCGCGTTGAAAAAAAACCTCGTTACAGGCTCTCATTCTTAAAAACCTTTGTTACTGGCCTTCTTCCTGCCTGGCTCCCTAAAATTGGATCCCATTGGCTGAATACGACCGATGTTTCTGTGATAGATGTGATTTCACCATCCAGGAACCTGTGGCCCACCGGAAGTTGCTTTGCATTTTGCTCATTATCCAGGACTATTACATACGCCTTTCTGTCGCGAACTAATCTGCCAACAATCGTAACTTCATCAATTAACATCTCGCCTTTGTTTTGGTTCGTTCTGTCGGAGGCCACAATAAATGGGTCGCGGCGGGAATTGGGCTTGAATTCAATTATCTGGGATTGAATGAGAAAATTTCTGATATCCCCTGGTTCTATAGCACCGCCAGTCCTCTCCTGCCCGTAGGCGGGCATCAGCATGGCAATTAATGTGACTGGGACTGAATATTTCATGACTTGCCCTCTCAACTGTTCGGTGGCGTAGCGGCTTTGATTAACGCATCGGATTTCGGGTCATAAACATAAACCGACAGGCGAAAATTGATTACCGCAGGGTAGGTGTTTTTGTTAGCACTGTTGGTGTTACGATCCATTGTTATATCCGAAATATTGATTATTTTTTCATACCCTGAAACGTACGACAAAAACGCGCCATACTCCATGTACCCGCCAATATATCTGTAAGTTGTGTCCCATTCGGAGTAGTATTCAGCTTTTATTGGCTTGTCACTATTTTTTTGCTCCTGCATGCGCCCAAGACCGGCGTTACTGGCGAGTCTTTGCACTTGCTGCAGAACCCTCATCTGCTCACCCTCCAGCGGGAATAGCTTTACCAGCTCAGCAATTCTCTCCTCTTGTTCTTCGACTTCTTTTTTTAGCACTTCATAGCTGGCTTTTAACTGCCGTCCTTTGGTAACTTCAGTCTCAAGTTTTGCATTTTCTTCGATGAAGTTAGCAAGTTCTTCCCGCTTGCTGCCCATCGCATAATAAATGGCTCCGACTATAAGACCACCCATCAGAACGCCAACGCCCAATTGTTTACCCATCTCAGAACTCATATTTACACCCTATGGATTCATCAAATCAAAGGTTATGCCAAAATCATACCCAGCAACAGTACCCGTCTTTCGCTGCGCCCCGCCATAAACGACATTGGAAAACCACTGGGACTTTGCTCTCAGGTTTTGTTCAAACTGATAAATAGCATCTTCTGTAGGGGATTCACCCCTAATTTCAATTTTTTGTCCCTTTGAAGTGAGTTTTACGAACCCCACATTGTCTGGAAGGCTATTGATAAGCTCTTGCAAAAAGTATACTGGCATCTGCTGTTGTTTCTTTAGCTTGGTCAGTGCCGTTTCCTTTTTCTGTAGAGATTCCTTTTGGGCACGGAATTGTTCCTCCAGCTTGAAATATGGCTCGAGTTCCCTCTTCTCGGCATTCAGGATTCCGTTGCGTCCCTCTTCTACTTGGAAGTTATTGTTGAGCCACCAGTAATAAGCTCCGCCAATACTGGCGATAACCAAACACATAAATATGCCGACAATCGGAGTTGGCTTTCGTGTTGATTCACTCATAGGCTTTACCTCATTTTTGATTGCTTTTGCAGGCTTGTCTTTTATAGCTGACACCTTGGCAGCAGCTGGCTGTGAATGTGGGTCTCTGAGCAGGTTTATCCTAATCATCTGTCACCTTCCTCCCGCAGTGCCAGCCCTACGGCAACAGAAGCAGCACAACCTATTTCCTCCGAGCCGGATGTGCCTTTGCTACCATCCTCAATCAGATTGAAAGGATTTAGCCTCTCAACATTTACCCTAAAGCGCTCTTTTATCACTTCTACCAGGTTGGAAACCTTTGAGCCACCGCCGGCCAGGACAATCTTGTCTACACGATCAATTTTGAAATTGGTGCGGAAAAATTCTATATTGCGGGAAAGTTCATCTGCCAATGCCTCAGACACTGCAGCCATCGAAGATTCCACTTCGGCAGGCTCGCGGTTTTCAGCTGGACGACCCTGCTTAAGGTCTTCCGCCCCTTCACGAGTCACACTCCAGTCATCCATCAATTTACTTGTATATTTGTTTCCACCAAAAAGGAGGTCTCTCCAAAAAACCGATTTACTGCCAATCATCATACACAGGTTTGTAAAGTTTGCACCTATATTGACGAGGGCAACGACCTCTTCATATCCGCCCGGGTTCTGGTTGGCCTCAAAGACATTTTGAAGAGCAAAGACATCCAAATCAGCAATAACAGGCTTAACACCTGCCTGGATTACACAACTGCGATACGAGTCCAGTTTGTCCTTTCGGCAGGCAACCAGCAAGACATCCATATTACCTTCAGCTTTGCGCTCCTCAATAATTACGTAATCGAGTGCATAACTGTCCAGGCTCTGCCCTGTAGGGAAAAAACTTTCTGCTTCCCATCTAATGGATTCTTCCAGCTCTGAGTGCCCCATTATTTGCAGGGTCACTTTTTTGACTATCACTTGTTGGCCAGACACAGAGATGGCTACTTCCTTTGTTTTTATCTTCTGGTCGGCTATCACCTGACGAATGGCACTAACTACGGCATTTGTATCCATAATGTCGCCGTCAACTATTGAATCAGGTGGGATTGGAACTATCCCTAACTTTTGTAGCTGATAACGAGGTCCACCCTTCTTGCCAAGGTATTGTAATTCACAAACCTTTACTGCGCTGGACCCTATGTCCAAGCCAACCAAAAGTTTGTTTTTACCAGACATGAACCCCACTGAGAGCCTCACAAAAAATTGGAGATCACCGCCGCCCCAGAGGGCAGGGTGCTAAATGTTAATTGTTCTAAGTTGTAATGTCAAGAAGGAATATGCTTCACCATAACGACTGAAACATTATCCTCCCCTCCATTTTCGATGGCTTTGGAGACAAGGCCACGAACAGCATTCTGCAAATTAGATGCCTGATTAAAAATTTTCAGTATTTGTTCGTCCTGAACCATTCCGGTCAAGCCATCCGAGCAGAGTAAAATTGCCTCAAACTCTGCTATTTCAAACTCATTGACTTCAACATCCAACTCAACACTATTGCCCAATGCCTGGGTAATCACGTTTCTAAATGGATGCACTCTGGCCTCTTCTATTGTCAAAAATCCGTTTGCTACCTGTTCGGCTACCCAGGAATGATCCCTGGTGATTTGCTTAATCTCATTATTTGTTAATTTATATGCTCGACTGTCACCAACGTGGGCCAAGGTTGCCCTATTTCCATTCATTAGGCAGGCAACTACGGTAGAACCCATGGTCTCCCTCTCAGGGTTTGCAGCAATATCTGCTGTGATTGCCTTGTCTGACAAAATTATCGCCATTTTCAAGCGGTTTCCTTCAATGCTTAAATTGGCATCAAAAAAATCAGTGCTGGCTGGCTCAGTTGCTGACGCGGTTTGTTCAATATATCTCGACACTTCATCTACGACTATTTTGCTTGCAACCTCTCCGGCGGCGTGACCCCCTAATCCGTCTGCGACAACAAACAACCCCAAGCCTTCATCAAAAAAAATGCAGTCCTCGTTGTGTTGCCTCACTGATCCAATATCTGTAAGTCCAGCTACTTCAAGTGCCATCATTATCACCGCATCATTTCTTTAAAAAGCCAAACATTTTGCCGATCATGCCTTCAGAGCCGCCTTCTGCACCTGCACCAGGCGAAGCCGTCTCAGAGGACGGATGCGGCCTGGGGGCAGCAGTCACACCCAGGGACTTTGCCTTTGCGGCCATGCTGGCAGCTCTGGTGGGCATATTGAGAGCGAGGTAGAGTTCTGCCAGTCTGGCAATTGCCCCCCCGTTATTAGGGTTGATCTTCATAACATCTTCGTATGCCCTCGCCAGGGTTTTAACATCTTTTGTTGTTGCTTCAATGATTTTTGCATAGACAAGGCGCGCCTCTTCGGCTATCTCTGGATAATTGAAGCAATATTGGCTAAGAGCTAGCGCATTGTCGAATTGTTTTTCTATAAATGCTTTTTTTGCATCAGATAGCCAATCGGCAGGCAATTTTTCCTTTGGATGACTTGTTGGTGCGGGATGTTGGCTGGCACTGTCTGTAGCCTGGATTTGCGCCGTCCCACTCTTTATGGCTGAATACGCCTCGGAAATCGCCCTGAATTTATCTTCAGCGGCCTGCTTTTCTGCCCCTGAAAATTTATCCGGATGCCACTTTTTTGCCAGCTGATGGTAAGCGGCCTTGACTTCATCCGCTGAAGCACCTGGTCTTACCTGTAGAACTTCGAAAGGGTTCATCCTGATCCTGCTGATCCTGGGACAGCCACAAAAAAAGACAATCCAAATACGAGTACAAAATAATACCCTAGTTTTGGTATTTATGACATCGAACACTATTTATGCCAACTTTATTTTTTTTTGACCTGATTTCAAAACCGAGCTAGTACATCTGCATCTTCATTGCATTAAGCCGCTCGACCCTTTTTTCGATGGGTGGGTGGGTGCTGAACAGGGTTGCCCATGAAGAGCCTGACAGTGGGCTGACGATCATCATGTGGGCAGATGAAGGTTCTGCGTCCTGCATTGGGGTCTGTCTGTTGCGGCCAGAGATTTTTTCGAGGGCAGAGGCTAAATTATCAGGGCGGCCAGTTGTTTTTGCTGCAAATTCATCAGCCATATATTCCCTACTGCGGCTGATGGCCATTTGAAGTATGAGAGCAGCTATTGGAGCCAGAACCATGGCGATAATTACTACCAGCGGGTGGCCTGACCGGCCCCGCCTGCCGCGGGGAACCGCCATTCTCGACAAAAACATTATCGCCTGGGACAGCACCGCCGAAAGGCTTCCAATCAATATGTCCCTATTCTTTACATGACCCAGCTCGTGCGCCAGCACCCCTTCAATTTCCGGCCTGGACAGCACCTTCAGAATTCCATCCGTGACAGCAACTACTGCATGGTCTGGATTTCTGCCAGTAGCAAACGCATTAGGTGTCTGATCTGGCACTACCGCTACCCTTGGCATCGGTAATCCTGCCCTCTGGGCTAAATTCTCAACAATTGTATAAAGTTCAGGTGCATCCTGCCTGGTAACAATTCTGGCCCTATATCGCGACAACACCATGCTGTCTGAAAAAAAATAAGCAAAACCGTTGAGCAAAATGCCAACAACCAGAGCGATAATAATCCCCAGCTGACCATTCAGAAGATGGCCTATCAGGACTAGCAGCCCCGTCATAATGGAAATAAGGAAAAATGTTTTAAAGCTATTCAATGATTCCTCCTGCGTGGATCTCCTATTGGACGTATTATACCAAGTTGCACGCAATCGGGTGCAACCAGGCATTACCTGCACCGCTTAATAACCAACAGAGTTGCATCATCGCGGAACCCACTGTCTTTAATGTGATAAAAAGTCGTTACAAATATCTGTTCAAGTATTTCATCGGCAGAAGCATCAAGGTATTTCCTGGCAACATCAACGACCCTACTATCTCCCAGCTCAATGCCCTGCTCATCTTCAGCTTCAACCAGTCCATCCGTGAATGCCAGCAGTACATCCCCTGGCCCCATGACTTCATGGCCCTCATCAAATTCCACATCCTGCAGCAGACCAATGACCGGCCCGGTGGCGAATAAGCGGCGCACCGGCCCTCCATCTGCAGGGATGAGCATCGGCGGATTGTGGCCCCCGTTTAAGTATCGAAGGTCACCATTGCTGGGGTTAAAACTTGCAACAAACAGCGTGGTATAGCGATTACCTTCCCTCACATCATTCATCCTGGCGTTCAGCCGCCGAGCCAGGTATCCCCAGTCATTTACCCGTCTGTCGGCCATGGCCCTCAGAAAGGCCGAAAGCTGGGTCATCATCAGGGCTGCGGGGAGACCCTTTCCGCTAATGTCACCAACCAGCACGTGTAGCCTGTCGCCCTTGTCGGAATCCCTTGCGACCCACAAGTCATACAGGTCACCACCAACCGCCCCATAGGGCAAATTAGCTGCCGAACACTGCCAGCCTTGTGGTTCAGGAGGTCTCTGAGGCAACAACCTGCGTTGGATATTGCGTGCCAGTTCTAAATCCTTTTCCAGCTTCGTGGAATGTATGCGCGATTCCCTCATATTCAGAGAGGTCAGGTGGCTGGACGTGATATTTACCAGAGTTTGCATGAATAATCGGTCTTCCGCATTAAGTTCACCCCTGGCAGGGTTGGCGAGATAGGCAAAGCCATGGCTATTGTCCTGATCCTTTAGCTCCGCAGTAAAAGAAAGACCCTTGGCCTTTATCAAATCCTGTAAAACATCACCCAGGATCAAGTTGGGAATTGCACCCAACCCCCTACCCAAAAGAACCGTACCATTGGGGTCAATTACCAGCAGTTTCTGAATCATAAACTCGCCGGCGAGCGTATTGGCAAAGTGGTGCAGTATGTCCCTTATGCCCTCCTGCCCCCCCATCCCAAGGTGTCTGGTCATGTCAAACAGAGTGTTGAGACGACTAATCTGGAGGGCCAGTACTCGGTTCTGCTCTATCCTCTTGGTTTCCAGACGCCGCCACGCCAATAGGGGAGCAGAAATATTAAGGAGCAACTCCAGCGTGGGGCAAGGCTCTGGCACTTTTACAACCAGATAGCCAAATAGTTCATCCAGGTATCCCCATGGAAGTAGCTCCCATCCATCACCAGGGCTGGCGGGGTCGGACGGAGGTGCTCCGCGCAGGAATATCCATTCATGCTTATCCCATACCCCTCCCTGAGAGGACTTGGCGATACCCAGGGCAGTGATACCTACCAAATGTATCAATTCTTCTTCATTGACCTGCTCAGGAAACGCTTCCAGAAAATCAATCAATGGCAGAAGTTCCCTGGCAGTCTGGGGAGTAGAAAAGCATACTTCCCTGAGCCGTTCAAAGGGGCTTAATTCCACTTGCATAAAAGCCTAGCCTAAATGCTTAATCATGCAGCACTCGCTACGATCACCATTTTCGAGAAAACGAACTTCATCCATGAACCTGCTCATAAGTAACAATCCAAGCCCACCTTTGCGGGGATGCCGCACATATTCACTGGGGTCAGGCAACCTGACCTGGTCATCACGAAGTCCATTACCCGAGTGCAGAAGATGTATTTCCAGGGCCTTGGGTGAAAACTGTAATTCCATCTCGACACTCTTTTCAGGGTCGCTTTGATAGGCATGGAGGATGATATTTGTAACAGCCTCATCAACAGCGATAGACACCTTTGCAGCATCAGAGTCATCAAGACCCACAGCCACAGATGCCCGTTTTGCAAGATTTGTCACCAGGTTCAGATAGCGCGTCTGGCTGGGAATGACCAGCCTGAGGCTCCCGCTTTCGAGTATCTTTCTGGTCAATTTATTGCCCATCCGCATTTTTGAAAGAATTTATTGCGTCTTCCTCCAGGTCAAAGACCTTGTACAGCTGCGTGAAGCCCAGAGTATCGAAAATTGCAAAAACATTTTCCTTCAGACTACAAAGTACAATATCACCCGCATTTTCTCTCACCTTCTCTATTTGTCCCATGATCGCACCCAGACCCGCGCTACTAATATAATTGAGATTGGCACAACCGAGGATGATGTTATAGCAACCTTTCCCGATCAAGTCCTCGAGTCCGGTCTCAAACTGTCTGACAGTATGGGCATTGATAAAGCCGGAAGGCTCGAACACCGTAGCCCCTTCCACTTCCCGAACAATTATTGAAAGATCGGTCATTTCGGACTCTCCCGGTAAATTTTACTATCAATAGTGGTCAATCGTGGTGCCGGTGGAGGGACTTGAACCCCCACGCCTTTTGGGCGGTCGATTTTGAGTCGACTGCGTCTGCCATTCCGCCACACCGGCACAGAACAATTAGCCTATCGCACCAGCCGCAAAACTTCCAGCAACATTTTCGGAGCAAGTTTCTATACCCAGGAGTATTTGCAAATCGGGGGTTCTGCAAGTGGCTCCTCTGATAACGATTATTCCTGAACCATTGCCAGTGAACCAATTGAATCAACGTAATAACTCTATTCATTATAACAAATAATCTTGAAATGTTTACCGTTGTAACTTTTTGTATAAAAAATTACATCCTAATTTATTTACCAATTTTGTTTTTGGTAATCCACATCTAATTTTGCTTTCCAATCGCCATTAATAGTCGTGACAATTATAGGGCGGCCAATAAACCATCTAAACCATAAACAATTGACAAATAATGACTTGCTGATTTTCGGTTGTAACACAATATACATCAAGTCACATCGATTATCATCGCATCGCAAAGTCATTCTCCCCCGCCCCCTCGCCCAAAGTTTTATTAAACAGCCGTAATCAGCCACCGCAGATCAAAAGGAACCAGGAAAATGAAAAACACCTACGTAAAAATACTTAGTACCGCCGCGGTGGTATTGACGATGGCCTTTAGCTTCATCTCCTGTAGCGGGGGTGGCGACAAAGGTGGGGGCAATAACAATACCCCTTCACCAGTCATTGCTACTGGTGTAACCCTCGACAAAAAATCTATGACGCTCAACATAGGTGCCCAGGATACACTAACCGCAACGGTTCAGCCCCTAAACGCCACAAACAGAAATGTGACGTGGACAAGCAGCCATACTAATATAGCGACAGTAAACGCAAATGGTATTGTGACTGGCATATCCCAGGGTATGTCGAGAATTACTGCTACCACCGCTGATAATCGACACTCGGATTATTGTGATGTAACTGTAAACCAAACAGACGTAGTCATTAAAGAAACTAAAACAATTGCTACTGGTTATCTTCACACCGTAGTCATCAAACCTGATGGTAGTCTTTGGGGCTGGGGAAATTATGGCGGTGATACCCTTGATCAGGGTAACACAACTTGGTCCAATACCCCCGTTCGTATAGGCAATGATACGGATTGGGCGACGGTGTCGGCGGGTGATAACACGATGGCCATCAAGTCAGACGGCAGCCTGTGGACTTGGGGGAGCAATTACAACTGCGCATTAGGCATTGGCACAGACTACAACGTAATTGATTACCTCAGTGCCCCCACCCGCGTAGGCAGGGACACCAACTGGGCAACCATACCGGTGAGCGGGGGTGCGGGGTTTGCCATAAAAACCGATGGTAGCCTTTGGGCTTGGGGAGCAAACGGAAGTGGTCAGCTAGGTCTTGGATACGAATATCATTGGCAGCAGTCTACCCCGGTACGCGTTGGGGAGGAAAACAACTGGTTGGCCATTTCCAGGAGCGACCATGTGATTGCATTAAAGTCAGACGGTAGCCTCTGGGCGTGGGGGTGGAATTTCTCCGGACAGGTCGGAGATGGCACCGGTAACGATAGCTACGTCCCTAAGCGGATTTGGTGAAATTTGTGTTGTTTTCGGGGATAAAACGGTTCCTTTTAGCATTCTTGACCGAACTGCGGGCCTCGATATTGTGTTGGGCGATTTCCTTTGAATGTCACAAAATTTCAGCTTCGCTCCGCTGAAAAAACAAAAAATATTTAAAACAAATCCGAATGCGTACCAGTCCTAGAAACAGTCAGAACAAGATTATCTCCATCAACAAGATAAATAAGGAGCCAATCTGGCTGAATATGACATTCACGGAATCCTACATATTCCCCAATCAAACCATGGTCACAATATTTAGCATCTAAAAACTTCCTTTCACGTAGCGTTTGAACAACTTCCTCCAACAAATCAAGATTCATTTTCCTCTTAATAATACGCTTGAGATCTTTTCGAAACTGCGTAGTTTTCTTTAGCTCCAGCAATTCAGATTCAGCCATTTTCAAATCCTAGGTTTCTTCAATATCCAACTCTGCTGCCATTTCCTTAACAGACTCATAAGACTTTGCCCTAACCCTCCCCTTCGCAATATCCCTAGCCTCTTGCAGGGCAGCCAAAGTCTCGGCATTGTACTTTGGCAAGGTCAAATCGAAAGGCAACCCACCGACAATCATGACTTTGTGCAAAAAAATATTCACAGCATCGGCCACAGTAATCCCAAAATTCGAGAAAATCCCATCAACAGCCATTTTCACATCAGGATCAATTCGTACGTTAATGTTTGCAGTTTTGGCCATTTCAGCACCTCAATAGGTAATTGTCCATCATTATGACCACAACTGCAACACGATTTACCAACTTTTTCTTGAAAAAATGTTTGTCCATATTTGCTCGTCTTTACCGCCTTCATGGGTAGGCCTATGTGACCGAGGGTGGCAATCAAAGGCAGGGAGGGAAATCCTGGGATGGAGTTTTGGTTGGAAGTTTCCTTGCCTTCCCGGATAGCCTATTGGGTTGGGGGGGTGCTCTCGATGTCGAACTCATAAAGTGGGTGCAAGAGCTTGAAGGATGTCTTTTCGAGCGAGCAGTGCGTCTGTCAAAAAAACCGCGACAGGGCGATTTTCCAGGTTCCATTTGATTCAGTCGGTACGATAGAATGGCAAAGCTGGCTTGGAATTCCGAAATTAAATGTTACATTGCACTACATCCCTGACTACCTCCCCTGCCATCAGCAGGCCGGCAACAGCCATACCGTGGCGATCAAGTCCGATGGTAGTCTCTGGGCATGGGGCATTAATTCAAGCGGTCAGCTTGGGGACGGCACGACAATAGACCGCCGTTCTCCGGTGCGCATAGGCATTGACAACGACTGGTGGGCAGTTTACGCTGGTTCGTTTCACACGATAGCACTCAAGTCAGACCAGAGCTTATGGGCATGGGGGAGTAATGAATACGGCCAGCTTGGCGATGGCACCAATAACGGTAGCTATGTCCCCAAGCGGATTTGGTGAAACTCTTGACCATGTGACAAATTTTGGGATTACTGTTGCCACAGCTATAGCAGAATTACTTTTGGTAGGTCGTAATTGCCACGGCTTTTTGTGTTTACCGTAAATGCCCTTTCATTAGTTTTCAGTTATCAGAGGGCTGGTTTCAAGTTGGTAGTTTTCAGTGGTCTTGTTTAGTGGTCAGTGGCCAGTTATCAGTTTTCAGTAAAAGCAGTGGAGGCGGCTAAAGCCGCGATGGGAGTTTAGTGGCGAGAAACTAAACCAATACCTTTTCTTTTTTCTGCGCTTTGAGTTCTGCCATTACTTCTCGGAATGGGCGCATGGCTAATAGCTCTTCGTGGGTCATCCGAGGTATGTCGCTATAGTCAATTTGGCTGTCGGGCATGTTGGCAAGGGCGTTTAGCCTTGCCGACCGCTCTGGTGTCATCTCGATATTTTCGTTTTCTCTAGAAGTTATGGTTGTCATATCGTCTCCTTTCGTGGGGTTCGGCCTTTCGCGCGCTGATGATTCTGATTACTTCATCTCCGTTTTCTTCAATTGTATGTGCGACAAGCAACATTAGCAGGCTATTTGCGACCATGCCTAGCGTCCTGTACCTTTCCTCTGTGTAGTCAAAACGGGTATCTGGCTCTGTAATGCTGTTTGGGTCTAAGATGGCTAGTTTTGCATCTTCAAAATTAATACCATGCTTGCGCTCATGCTCGGTAGCGTTTTTTTCGTCCCATTCAAAGCGTATCATAGGGGATTCTAGCATGTTCTAAATTGGGTTTGTCAATGGGTGGTTTTTAGATCAGTTTTCAGTTAGTAGTTTTCATTGATCTTGTTTAGTGGTCAGTGGCTTTCATCAGCGGCAATACCGTGTCTGGGGCGGCAAGTAATGTCTATTTCTATGTGGATCGCTATCTCACATTGTCGACAACGACACCGCCTGCTCCGGGCATGTGGATAGGTGTGCATACAAGTAATCCATCTGGCATCATCGTCAACTCAGGCGCACGCAGTGGCGACCAGCAGTACTTTTTTGCAGACCAACCTGGAAAATCGTTGGTTTATGAGAACAACCAGTTGATAATCAGATAAATCAATGAACATCAAAAAAATAACAGTTCCGAGCTCTGATGTACTTTGCCAGCAAATCACGACCCTAGTGCAGTGTCACATTTATAGCAATTCAACTTAAGGTAATTCAGTGCAAGTTCCAGCAAGTTTGCAACCAGCTTTTGGCCACAAAAGAAGGAGCGGCAGAGCCGCATCAACCACACTGATCACTGGCCACTGATCACTTGTGCCCCGAAGCTCATTCGGCAAACACAAAAAGCTTTGGCAACTACGAACTAGCAAAAGTAGTATTGCTATAACTTGACAGACATTTTTCCGGAATAGCCAGGACTACCGCCTCGCAGGGGCCCGGCTGGCTTGGATGGCTCTTTTTAATTCAGCTTCTGTGGCGTTACCCTGTAGCATTGCCAGCCATATCGGAGCAGACTTGCTGTCTGGCGAAAGTGCCATCAAACGATATACAAAGTGAATCTTTTGTGAATCTTCCCAGCCTCTTAAATAAGTAGCGTAATTCGCAACAATTCCCTCAACATATTTGGCTTTATTGCCTGCTCCACCTTTGTAAGTGTCGATACGCTCTTGCTCCTCAGCAATGCCTTGCAGAAGAGCATCCTCATGAGGGGGATCAGGGTTATATTTTTTTACATCGATCTCTGTGTTTGCAATAAAATCATCAAAATATTTGATGTTTTTCTCCACGCCATCTAAATCTTCTTGCCATTTATCCAGCTTTTGTTTTGCTTCTCGGTCTGCGTCCGTATAATCTTTTTCATCTTTAGCATTTAATTCTTTTATCGCATCAGCATTTGAGTCCAGAGTTGCCTGAATAAAAGTTCTCACATCCTCATAGCGTTTCTTGAAAGGCATAAAAGCCACTATGCTCTTTTCTGAGGCTTCTTTGATGGTTTCTCCAGCCTTTCGGTAGTAATCCACAGCCTTTTCCCAAAAGCCACCATCATAGGCACAGCTTGCGGCCTGGTCATACATTGCAGTCAGATTCTTATATAGCCTCCAACTATCATCAACCTTGGAAGGATCCTCAGTATCAAAAGGTGGAATTTCTGTAGCCAATTCCTCTTCAATCATTGCCAGGGCTTGGCGGGGGTTATTTTGGGTGCGCAGGGTGTACGCATCATAACTGACCTTGCCGATTTTGGCGGTGCGCTCACGAACAGGATTCTGTTGAGCCATACATGCAAAGCCGACTCCAAATACGAGTAGCATAGCAATTACTGATTTGCGAATGTGTTTCATCGTGATGTCCTCAAATGTAATACCCTCAAAAAGTTTACAGCAACTTTTAGCCGATGTTAAGTGTCCAATTTTCAATTGAGCCATTTTCAAAACCCGTCAGGGTTTTGAAACAACGGAGTTGGTAGGCTGTGCCCGAATGTAGCCGAATCCTTCGTAACGTTGTATTATTTCATAGTTTACAGTCATTAAGCAGGATACGGCGGATGTGAAGGCACAGACGAGAAACTGGGTTTTGCAATTGCCTCTCATGGTAACATAGGTAATGTACTTAGTGCTTATCAGACTCTCTGCGCTGGGCGATATTTTAAGAGTACTGCCTGCCTGGCTAAATATCGTGCATGCGTTTCCATCTGCTCGTATACAAGCAGTCATAGAGGATCGCCATAGTTTTTTGCTGGAACCAATTCCCCAAATCGAACCAGTGCTACTAAATCGCAAAAAACTATCCAATCCCATCCAAGCTATCGGGGAACTATCCAGAATTGCTCGCTTGATAAAAGGTGCAACTGCCTCTCTTGATTTTCATGGAATATTAAAGTCGGCACTCATCCCATACCTTGCAGGCATTAAGGAGCGATGGGGGGATGGTATATCCAAAGAGGGGGCAGGTTTGCTTCAAACCAAGCGACCCGCCTATAAAAAACAAAATAGATACTCTCAGGCACTTGGACTATCAGAGAGTTTTGGAAATGTATATGGAATACCAGACCTAGGTCACTTCAGGCCAATTTTCAAGACTGCCAAACTGCCTACAAATACGGCTTGGCCACTACCCGAAACCAATACCCGCAAAAGAATTCTCCTTGTTCCGGGCACCAGTAGTGCAGGAGCCAATAAGCGTTGGTCAATCCAGAGGTGGCTTCAACTTGCAAAAGTGTTAAATTCCACAGCCGACCTACGCTGGTCTCTAGGCCCTATCGAAGAAACAATGCGCCAGTGGCTACCCCAAAAAAGTGGCGTTGAAGCCCTACCCGCAATGCCATTCTGGGAACTTGCATCGACAATCAGAACCGCAGACAGGGTGATAGTTTGTGACACAGGGTTATTGCACCTATCAGTATTGCTTGGGGTTCCAGTCACAGCCCTATTTGGCCCATCAGACCCAATCATTTCCGGCCTGCCAAATGGAGCAGGGAAAATAATACGAGCAGGGGTCGAATGTTCACCCTGCCGTGAACGCAAATGCCTACGTCAAACCTGCATGGAGCATATACACTTAGAACAGGTACTTGCCACAATATGACCATCACGACCACCAAACATTTTCTTTCCACTGCCATGATATTTGCAAAGTGGTGGTTATTTTTCAGTCTGCTATCCATACTGCCAGCAACGCCCCAATCAATTGCTGTAAACGAATTTCAGCTAAAAAATGGCATACAGGTATTGCTCTCCCCCCGCCCCCATACCCAAGCAACACATATAGCATGGTTCATCCGAGACAGCCAAAGTAGCATCGACCAAGTCCCACCGGAGGCCAAAGACTTATTACTTTTAGCATGGGCATCGCCTTTCAAAACGCAAGGAGCGTCTGAATTTTGGATGGAAGCCACCGCCCAGGGGATAAGTTACGGAGTAGACATCCCCTCCAAAGAGCTAAATTCTTGGCTCAACAACGAACTAAACAGATTAAAGCAGACCATCGAACAATGGCAAATAGATAGTGCCATTAACTATCTAAAAGAAAAGTGGAAAAAATCAGACCCAATCTCCGACCAGATAGCCATTGCCTTGAATGTGGGGCAACCCTCTGCAACAGTTGGACATGTAGAAAAAAACCTTACAAGCATAGACATCAATGGCCTTGCTCAAAAAATGCTTATTCCGGAAAAAATAACAATAATTTTAATTGGTGACATAGACCAAGCAACAGCAATCGAGGCATTAAACACCAACTTTGGGCAATTGCCACCATCAAGCCTTTATGATTCAAAAGCAAATAACCTTCAGTCACTGGACGAACCAAATGAGGGTAGGGATAACAAACAACAGATATTTATTTCCTCTGACACCCAATCAGAGATATGTATTTCTTGGCAAATCCCAACCCACAACAGCGAAACAAGGCAAACACTCGATCTATTTGCAGAATTACTTGCCGGAAGCCCCGATTCAAAGCTATGTGAGCTACTAATATCAACACTTGGTTGTTCCAACAAGGTACAAATATTCATCGAAGAGCCAGATGGTCAGCCCCTGATTGTCTTTAGCATAAGGGCAGACGTAGCAGATGGACACCTACTGACAGAAGTAGAACCAGTCATACTAAAAGCCGTAAAAAATACCATACAAAACGGGTTCCGAATCCCAGAAATAAATCGCATAGCCCGCCGAATGGATGCCAAACGCGCCTTGTCTCTGTCTAGCCCTCCCAAATTGGCTCAAGCCTTGGCTCAAGCATTGTTTAATGCAGTCAGAAAAGAAAACAATTTGAATCAAGCACTTAGGCCAATATCCCAAAGTACGCACCTTGAGCCGGAAACCATAGTACCCATCCTAGAGGCTATCTTTTTGAAAACACCCCATTTTTCAGTATTGGCCGAGCGAAACCCCATACTTTTTCCACAGAGCCAGCAACATGCACACCTAGTTTCGCTACTGAGCCAACTGCATACAAAAAAAGGCACAATACAAACCCAGAGTGAAGAAAAGATAAAGACCACCCTTAGGCAGTTTAGCCTAATGCCAAAAGAAATGCGTCAACAGTTTATCTTGCTACTCCAATCAGAGGTTACACGTTGAAAATAGCAGTTACGAGTCATCCACAACCATCCAACTCCGTTGTTTCAAAACCTCATGGGGTTGTAAAAAGGGCTTATCAATCATCAATTGTCAGTTGCATTTTTGCTTTGGCCAGCTACCTTTATCCATTGTCGGCTCAAAACATTCAGACATTCACCCTACCAAATGGCCTCCAGGTAAAAACATGCAACCTGACAAACACAGGCATTGTAAACGCAAAATTAGTATTCACTTGGACTGAAGGGACAAATATTTCCCCCATAGGTACAGCTTGGATCATGTCAGGCATATTGCCAACAATTGGTGCAAGTGGCATGGACAGGCCAGCCTTTCAAAAGCAAAAAGATCAGGCAGGCACACTCTCCACAACCGAATTTGGCAACGGATGGATTGCATGGACGTTCGATTCTGTGCCAGCAAACGCAGACCTAATGGTTCAATTCCTTGCAGACCAAGCACTCCGACCAACTTGGCCACAGCCAGAAAAACTATCTTCAGCCCTGACAACATTATTCAACAATCCTTTTCGCAACGACAAAGAGCAGGCCATCCATGCTTTCAAGGCCAGCATTGGAGACCCAAATACCCCACAGCTACCACCAGACCCAATTGACATGGATCAATTTATAACACTTTGGGCAACAACCATAAGGCGACCAGAAAAAGCTGTCCTATATATTGCTGGAGATATCGAAACTATTTCAGTAGTTCGGCTTGTAAATCAGCATTTTGGCCCATGGGAAGGTATACGCTTCGCAGAACCCAATACCCAAAACCCAACACCCAAAACACAGAAAGCAGAGCAAAAAACATATTTATCAGGCTTGGCAACACAAAAGCCCGAACTCTGGATTGGTTGGGACCTGCAAACCCATACAAGCCAAGAAGCAGACATAGTGCGAGCCTACATGCCGTTGATATTAAACCATTATAGGCCACAATCTGATGGAATAATCGAATTGTGGGAGCCAGACCTTGGAGGACAATGGATTTATGTCGCAGGAGCAGTCAGCATATCGGCAGAAAAGTTAAAAGATCGTGCACTATCAATACTCAACCAACCCCTAACCCAAGAATCAGTAAAACAAGCCGTCAAAACCAGAAACATAAATGTGATGTCCAATAGCCTTTACCCATCCAGAGCCTTTGAAACAGCACATCCCCCCTCCCCTACCCAATCCGAAACCATATTCCATGTATTAAAAAAGTGCTTACACCAAAGCAATCTTTCCATTTTGCTAGTTCAGTAGCCGTACAACACCTACCGAGTTTTTGGTTACTGAAAATTTTCTAAAAAACAAAGCAATTCCCACCAGCACGGAGTGCTAGGCAGTTGTCTTATACCAACTTGCACCCGATAGGTAGCAACTTGGTATACCCCAAATTTTGATAAGTATCTTCAAAATTTTTCTGGCATCATTAGGTTTACGGAGGCAATATGTCATTTCTCATAACTTCAAGCCTTCCAATCGAAAGTGTCCGGCGTGGAAAGGTCAGGGATGTTTATGATTTAGGCTCAAGTTTGCTGATTGTAGCAACCGACAGGGTTAGTGCCTTCGATGTTGTAATGACTGAACCAATCCCTGACAAGGGAAGGATACTAACCCAAGTCGCTAATTTTTGGTTTAGGGCAACGAGTGATATTTTACCAAATCATTTGATTTCAACAGATATATACAACTTCCCGCCTGAGCTACAAAAATATGCCAACCAGCTCGAAGGCAGGTCTGTCTTGGTAAAAAAGGCCAAAGTAGTCCCAATTGAGTGCATTGTAAGGGGTTATTTGGCGGGAAGCGGTCTAAAGGAATATAAACAAAGTGGCACAGTATGCGGAATACAGTTACCAAGCGGCCTAGGGCTGGCGCATAAGTTGCCCGAACCTATTTTTACCCCCTCAACCAAGGCTACTGAAGGCCATGATGAAAATATCAGTTTTGAACAAATGAAAGAAATTATTGGGTCGGATATGGCCGAACAGTTAAAAACATTGAGTTTAGCTTTATATCAACGTGGGAGCCAGCTTGCCGCCGAGCGAAAAATCATCCTGGCTGACACCAAGTTCGAGTTCGGGCAACTCGATGATGGCAGTTTGATTTTGATTGATGAAGTATTAACGCCTGATTCCAGCAGATACTGGCCGTTTGAGCAATATGTTCCCGGCAATAACCCTCCCAGCCTCGATAAACAATATTTGCGAGATTATTTAGAAACACTGAAAGATTGGAACAAGCAAGCTCCGCCTCCAGCCCTTCCTATCGAGGTTATCGACAAAATTCGCTCTCTTTACGTTGACTTAGCGACTAGGTTTGGGATACAAGTATGATTTTTTGAAAATCAATATTATTTTGTGCAATTGACCAATAATCGTATAATGAAGTGGTTAGCAGTGGCAGTATTAACAATAATTTGTCGGGGGTATGCACCATGGGTGTTCCAAATAAGATGGAATTGCTGAAAAAGTATCGGGAAGAAAGCCGCTTGGGCGGTGGGCAGGATCGAATTGATGCCCAACATGCCAAGGGGAAAATGACCGCGAGAGAACGAATCGAGGAACTGTTGGACAAGGGCAGTTTTAGGGAGTTGGATGCCTTCGTTACACACAGAACCACAGACTTTGGTATGGACAAAAAAACATTCCTGGGCGACAGCGTTGTCACTGGATGGGGGACTATCGAAGGCCGTACTGTCTACGTCTTTAGCCAGGACTTCACTGTATTCGGTGGATCACTAGGCGAAGTTCATGCAGAAAAAATTTGCAAGGTGATGGATCTGGCCATGAAAAATGGACACCCTGTTATCGGTCTCAATGACAGCGGCGGCGCAAGGATTCAAGAAGGTGTCGTTTCACTAGGTGCTTATGCTGACATTTTTCTGCGCAACTCTCTGGCCTCCGGTGTAATTCCGCAGATTAGCGCAATCATGGGACCATGCGCAGGTGGTGCTGTTTACAGCCCTGCGCTAACAGATTTTATTTTCATGGTGAAAAAGACTTCGCACATGTTTATCACAGGCCCTGAAGTGGTCAAGGCAGTCACCCATGAAGAAGTTAGCATGGACGACTTGGGTGGTGCAGAGTTGCACGCATCAAAGTCCGGCGTTGCCCATATGGCATGTGAAGATGGTGCCGATTGCCTTGAGTCTATCCGCCAACTCTTCTCCTACCTACCTTCCAATAACATGGAAGACCCACCCGCTGTGGACACCGGCGATGACCCAGAGCGCAGGGATGAAAGCCTAAATACTTTGATACCAGATGACCCACGAAAAGCATATGACATGCACGATGTCATCAATAAGGTAGTAGATAATGGGGAATTTTTTGAAATACATAGCTCCTACGCGGCAAATATCTTGGTCGGCTTTGCTCGGTTGGGCGGCCAGTCCGTTGGTATCGTAGCCAATCAGCCAATAGTTCTTGCAGGCGTGCTGGATATTAACGCAAGCATCAAGGGTGCCAGATTTGTTCGTTTCTGCGACGCTTTCAATATTCCTATCATTACTTTTGAAGACGTTCCCGGCTTCCTTCCTGGTGTCAATCAAGAGCACAACGGCATAATTCTGCACGGAGCTAAGTTGCTGTATGCGTTCTGCGAAGCCACTGTTCCCAAACTTACCGTCATTACTCGAAAGGCATACGGCGGTGCTTATGACGTGATGAGTTCTAAGCACATCAGGGGCGACTTCAACGTTGCATGGCCTTCTGCTGAAATCGCTGTCATGGGGCCTGATGGTGCGGTAAACATTATCTTCAAAAAAGAGATTTCAGAAGCAAAAGACCATGCCGCCAAGCGCGAGGAACTCATCCAAACCTATAAAGACAAGTTTGCCAACCCGTATGTGGCCGCCGCTCGTGGGTATCTGGATGATGTAATCGAGCCGGCTGATACACGTAAAGAACTGATTGCGGCTCTGAGAGCACTCAAGACCAAGCGCGATAGCAATCCACCGCGTAAACATTGCACTATGCCCCTATAAATTTTGTTCATTTTTCATTTGCTTTTGTAAGAGGGATAGACATGATTAGTAAACACAGCATTTCTGAATTATCTTCGCTTATTAAATCCCCATTTGTCTTTTTGGACTTGGGCAGTGTCAATGACCATGTTGTCAGCGTGATGCGAATCGAAGGCAGATACCCGCTACATAGCCATACCAAGGATGAGATGTATATTGTCTTGGAGGGCGAAATTACTCTTGAATACAAGAAAAAGCCACCATTAAAGCTGGAAAAGGGGGAAAGCACTGTTGTTAAGGCATATACAGAACATTCTTCCGGTTCAGATACTGGTGCCCTGGTCTTGATGTTTAAGTCTAAGGATTACGCAGTTAACCCATCGGGTTCGGAGTAAGCACATGGCGCAAAAAGTTCAAATCACAGAAACAGTCCTCAGGGACGCTCACCAGTCCTTACTGGCGACTCGAATGCGTGTGGAAGACATGTTGCCATTATGCCCTGACCTAGACTCCATCGGATTTTGGAGCCTGGAAGTCTGGGGGGGTGCAACTTTCGACACTGCAATGCGATTCTTGGGAGAAGACCCATGGGAGAGGCTTCGTAAATTGCGAAAAGCCCTGCCTAACACTCCACTCCAGATGTTGTTACGGGGGCAAAACCTAGTTGGATACAAACACTACCCGGACGATATCGTAAGCCACTTTGTGGAGAGATCAAGAAAAAATGGCATGGATGTATTCCGAGTATTTGATGCCCTCAACGATGTCCGCAACATGTCTGAACCAATGCGGGTTGTAAAACGCGAAGGAGGACATGCCCAGGCGACCATTTGCTATACCATCAGCCCACACCATACAAACGACAGATTTGTGGAGATGGCAATAACACTTGCGAACATGGGTGCAGACTCAATTGCTATAAAGGATATGGCCGGACTTATTTCGCCCTATGTCGTATATGAACTTGTAAAGGCAATTAAGGCTAAGGTCAATTTACCCATCAGCCTTCATACTCACTACACTTCCGGCTTTGGCACTGCCGCTTACCTAAAAGCCATTGAGGCAGGTGTAGACGTAGTCGACTGCGCTAACTCGGCTCTATCTATGAGCACTAGTCAACCTCCAACAGAGACCTTGGTCGCCACTCTGGAAAGCACTCCTTATGCCACTGGCTATGACTTGGCTAAACTTGCTTCGATTGCACGGCGTGTTGCCGAAGTGAGAAAAAAATATGCAAGTTTTGAAGCTGGTATCTCTGCTGTAGATGTCAATGTCCTTGAATACCAAGTGCCAGGCGGTATGTTGTCAAACCTGGTTAGCCAATTGCGACAGCAAAACGCCATGGATAAGTATTATGACGTTTTAGATGAAGTCCCAAGAGTAAGGGCAGAAATGGGTTATCCTCCCTTGGTGACTCCTTCTAGCCAGATAGTTGGAACTATGGCAACGCTAAATGTTGTATTGGGTGAAAGATATAAGGTCATTCCTGAAGAAGTAAAACAATATTATCGTGGATACTATGGCCAGCCCCCTGCACCAATGGATCCAGTAATTCAGAAAAAAGCCATCGGGGACGAAGAACCAATTACCTGTCGCCCCGCCGACATGTTAGCTAGGGGCTGGGATGAAGCCAAAAAAGGTATCGGCGATCTGGCAAAAAATGACGATGATGTTTTGAGCTATGCACTCTTCCCGCAAATCGCTAAACCTTTCCTCGAAAACAGAGCTAAGGGTATGGGTGGCAAAGGCGAAATTGTAGCTTCAATCGCCGTCGCTCTTTTCCAACAATCTGACCAAAAAGCAACCAAGCAGGCATCAGCTACCAGTGCTACCATGCCAGCTCAATCACTCTGGAAAGTGTCCGGCAGAGCCGGAATGGAAAGGGGATGGTGATATGGTAAACAAGTTCAAATTGACCCTTGAAGGTGTCGCTTATGATGTAGAGCGTCGCCAAGATTTAGTTATTCTCAATGGCGTAGAATATCAGTTTGAAATAAAGGAAAACCAAATCCTTATCGGTGGTACTCCCCATGCCGTAAGGCTCAGTGGTGGAAACGCTGAGGTAGATGGAATTTCTTTTGAAATAAAAACTGAAGGACTAGAAGAGGCCAAGCTCATCACGCGTAATCGCAAGGCCGCAAGTGCCGCCGCCGGCGCAGAGGCAGGTGCTGTTGTGGCATTGATGCCTGGTTTGATCATCAAAATACTCAAGAGTGAAGGCGACAAAGTAGAAGCTGGAGAGGTTGTTGTCATTCTTGAGGCCATGAAGATGCAGAACGAACTTACAGCTCCAATTTCAGGCACATTGCGTCAGATAAATGTTAAACAAGGCGAAAATGTTGAAATCCGCCAAGTTCTTTGCATCATAGAATAATAGAGCCGTTGTTTCAAAACTCCATTGGGATTTTGAAACAACGGAGTTGAAAGGCTACGATCGAATGTAGCCAAACCCTGCCGATCATTGTAATCTTTCACAATTTACAGCTACTTAGCAGGAGACGGTGAATATAAGGTCGCAGACGACAAACATGGTATTGAAATTACCACATAAAATAGAAAACCCAATATGCTCAATCTTATTGCCCTAGACGGCCCTTCTGGTGTTGGTAAATCCACCACCGCCAAGCGGCTGGCTGATGCCCTTGAGTGGGACTATATGGACACAGGAGCCATGTATCGTGCCGTGACACTGGCTTTTCAAAGAGCCGGTATCACCCTTGAAGATAGTGATAAAGTGTGCAGACTATTATCTTCTTTAGATTATGAACAAAAGGGGACTTCCTACTACTTAGGCGATGAAAATATTTCGGAGGCAATTCGGAGCCCTGAGGTTACAAAAGGAGTTTCTGCCATAAGTGCAGACCCCAGAGTTCGTGAAATCCTGGTAAACCTTCAGCGTAAGTTGGGGCAAAGGGGAAATTGGATTGTAGATGGTCGTGACATAGGTACCGTGGTTTTCCCACAGGCCGTATGCAAAATATTTTTGGTTGCCAGCCCTCAAGCCAGGGCACAGAGACGTTTGCTGGAACTGCAAGCAAAGGGAATATCTACTACTATTGGTGAGGTACTGGCAGACCAAGAAAGGCGAGACCATTTAGATTCGACTAGGGAAGAAAGCCCCTTGCGTAAAGCAGACGATGCTATTGAACTGGATTCTAGCAATCTTGGCCAAGAAGAAGTAGTCGCAAAAATCATTCAGCTATTCAAGCAAAAAAACGGTGGCAAATAGAATATGGTATTTTAGGCTAATCACTCCTTTTTGCCCTGGGATGGGCAGAATCGTATGCTTTGAGAATTTGTTCCAAGTCTAAATGAGTATATCTCTGGGTAGTGTTTAGGTTGGAGTGGCCAAGGAGTTCCTGTATCGCTCGAAGATCCATTCCTCTGCTAAGTAGGTGTGTGGCAAATGAATGCCTTAGTGAATGCGGGCTAATTTTCGCCCTTATAGATACTTGTTTGATTAATTGGGTTAGAAAATTTCTAACGCTTGTGGGGGTAAGCCGTCCTCCTCGATTATTAATAAATACTGCCTCTGAGGGTGTAAGTTTGTGGACTGCAATATGTGCAAATCGGTATTCTTTGTAGATTAGATAAATATTGGCGGCTTCGGCATGAAATGGCACTCTGCGTTCTTTGTCACCTTTTCCCTTCCTGACAAAAATAATTTGGTTACTCATTTCAACATCCTGGAGGTCAAGCGCTGTAAGTTCTGCAACTCGCAAACCACATGCGTATAAAAATTCGAGGATACAGCGGAGCCGTGAAGAAACAAAATCTTCCGGTATGACATGCTCCAGCAAATTCCAGCTTTCGACTTCAGTCAAAAAGCCTGGGAGCCTCTTGGGTTGTTTTGGATTCTTGAGTATTGTTGCTGGGTTTGTCTTTATTCGCTCTGTCTGAAACATCCATTTGTAGAAAACTCGAGTTGTTGACAAAATCCTTGCTCTGCTTGCTGGATCAAGACCGCGTTCACCCAACTCAAGGGCAAAACGTTGTAACTCCCTTGGTTTGACTTCCCATCCTTTCCATTTTTCCCGAATAGCATACTCCTCAAGTTTTTCGAGATCGCTTTTTTGCGCCAGTTTTGTATGTGGAGAAACTCCGCGCGCACTCTGCTCCTGGTGAAATAATGTTAGGGAATTAGATAGCTCATCAGTTGTTTTTTTGTCCACTTTATTGCTCATTCATTTCCCCACTAATTATACCGTTTCAACTTTCCAGTGCAAATAATACCTGTTGTAAAGACGCACCGGGTAATGCTTTTCGTCTGAAAACTGAGGCTGGTATTATTATAGTTCGCCACCCAATTATCGTCGTATACCTCGCACACTCCCCTTTGGGAGCTTTGTCTTCCTATCACCTTCCCTAGTTTTATTATTCCTTTGATGCCCCTGAGTTTTAGTGATCCTCCGAGAAGCTCGCATTCGCTTCTGCTCCACAAAACCTCCCTCTTGTAGTAAAGCTCGCCCAATCAGCGAAGGTATATATTTGATGATTTTACCATTGGTGTTTTGCACATCCGCCTCTAAAATATGCGCGTAAACCCGATGTAACTGTTCATCTATTGATGCAATTTCCACCCTTACCTTGGTACCTATTGGCAATTCTACCTGACCTCTATTGCCAATAGCCTTTGTTCGATGTTCATCCACTGAAAAATCACTCCCAATCGCTCCCAAAGGAACCCCAACTTCAACATAAGGTGCTTCGAGGCGAACAAAAGCTACCTTTAGGGAAAAGCCTAAGATGCTTCCTTGAAATTTTTCTCCTATTTTAGGCTTCATCAACAGGCAAGTCTTCCACCGCTGGTTTTCTCGCTCCGCCTCTGTTGCAAGTTGTTCGCACTCCACTGCTTGCTTTGCAATTATAGTCAAATAGCTATATAAACTTGGTGGCCATTCTTTCTTTACAAGTAGCCGCCTCAGAATGCGATGGACAACTAGGTCAGGATAGCGACGAATTGGACTTGTAAAATGTAGATAATTGTCCAGAGCCAATCCAGAGTGGCCAATATTGTCGACTTTATATTCAGCCCTTTTTAGGCTCCGCAATAACATTGTGTTTATGAGGGTTTTCAATGGACATTCACTAATTTCCTTCAGTATCTCATTCAATAATTCTGGGGTGGGTTGGTCAGTTGACCTCATCAGACCTAATGAAACAGCTAAATCCTTAAATACATTCATCTTTAATGGGTCAGGGTCTTCATGGATACGATATATTGTCGGGCATTTGTGTCGATTGAAATACTTTGCCACCGTTTCGTTAGCCAATAGCATAAATTCTTCGATCATCCTGTGAACATCATGTCGCTCATAACGTTTCGCATCTATGGGATGTCCGTCTGCAAAAATAAATTCTGTCTCTTCAGTATCCAAATCAAGGGCACCACGTCCCATGCGTTTTTCCCTTAGGCGGCGTGATAGCACAAGTGCCTGATCCAGCATTGAGCAAATATTAGCACCTAGGCCATGTCTGGCTCGATTATCCAAATCAATACATGCAATTTTGACTTGGTCATAATTCAATCTACGATGACTCCTGATAACGCTTTCTGTAACGCGAGTTTCAATAATGTCTATTTCAGGGGAAATGGTCATGCTAACTGTCATTGTCAGCCTATCTACTCCCTCAACCAAAGAGCAAAGTTCCCCAGACAAGCGGTCAGGTAACATAGGGATGCACTCGTCCGGAAAGTATACCGATGTACCGCGAAGTTGCGCCTCTTGGTCGACAGCCCCATTTTCAACCACGTATTGGCTGACATCTGCAATATGGACACCGAGTAGCCATCCGCCACCTTCGTTTTGTGGCAAAACTTCTAAACTGATTGCATCATCAAAATCCTTTGCTGTTGGAGGGTCGATAGTGACAGTGATTGTTTCGCGAAAGTCTTCCCTTCCATTAATCCATTCCTTTGGAATATGAGTCGGAAACGGAGCCAACTCGTCCAAGACCGAAGTCGGAAAATCGGTTTTGAGACAAAACATAGTCGCTGTCAGCTTGTTTTCAATTTTTAGGTCTGCTGGTTTGCCCAAACGAGCTACTACAGTGCCTCTCAACTGGTCTGATTTGAGGTCTGCATCCAAGACTACGGTAATGTAATCGCCTTCTTCTGCCAAATCTGTGGGCGGGACATAAATAACCCGTTGCATTTTAGGATCAAGCGAAACCGCTTGCAAGCCCCAAGGCTGAACTTGGAGCACCGCTGGAATTGGGGCAGTTGTCCTTGCTAATACTCTAATAACCCTGCCTCGCAATTTTCCATCAATGCTTGACTCAGCTAACTCTGCTAATACTTTGTCTCCATTTACAGCACCGTGTGAATCCCTCCAATCTACAAATAGATCCGAAGCATCCTCTTTTTGCATCCCTATCGGGCGGATAAATCCCCCCGCCCCCGCTGACATTCCAATAAAAATTGCCTCGAAGGTTTCATAGGGGCGAAACCCAGCCATAACCTTTTGTCTTGGTCGTGAAGTCTTTCTCCGTAGATCGGAGGAATGATCGAATCGACCTTGTCGAGTATTACTTTTTTTCCAGCTCATTATTTGAGCCTAACCGGTTTACAAACAAATTCCCAATTCATTGTTATTCGTATACAATTATTGAGTCCTTTTCAAAACCCCTTGGGGGTTTGAAGCAAGGATACCGAGAGAATGAAGGCACAAACGACAAACATGTTTTGAAATTACCTCTATTGAGTTGCATCGCCCCTGATTTTTACAGGAGTAGCCGTGGAATATGCAGTTTGTTCAGATGGAATGACAAAAAAATATGGCAACAGAACTGTTGTAGACAATTTAGGACTAAGGGTTCACCCCGGCCACATTACGGGCTTTCTAGGGCCAAATGGAGCTGGTAAGACAACCACCATTTCATTGCTACTTGGCTTGCTACGGCTAGATAGTGGAATCTGCGAGGTTTTGGGCTACCCCCCAGGGGATCATAGGGGTCTCAAGCAGATTGGCGCACTTGTAGAGTCTCCTTCTCTCTATGACCATCTGACCGGCATCGAAAACCTTGAAATAACACGGCTAATGAGAGGTGTTCCCAAGTCTGATCTAGGACGCGTGTTAAGCATTGTTGGCCTTACCCAGGATGCCAAGCGGCCTGTCAGAACATATTCTCTAGGCATGAAGCAACGTCTGGGGATGGCCTTAGCTCTCATGGGTGAGCCGCGTCTACTAATTCTGGATGAGCCATTAAACGGGCTAGACCCTGCTGGTATTTTAGAAATGCGGGAATTGATCAGGGAACTGCCAAAAAAAGATGGCATTACAGTCTTTTTATCGAGCCACATCCTGGCTGAAGTAGAGCAAATAGCAACAGACCTTGTGATCATTCACCATGGCAAATTGCGCTATCAAGGCTCGATTGATGGATTAGTCGCCCATGAGGATTCAGAAGTTGCGTTCAGAGTTAATGACCCAAAAATGGCTTGTGAATTGTTTTCAAAATCGAGCATCACGGCAAGAGTTGAACCAGAAATTGTTATCGCATGTATCCCTCATATCGAAATACCAATGGCAAATAGTATGCTGGTACACAACGGAATTTCGGTTTATGAAATAACTCCTTCGCAAAAGAATTTAGAATCACGGTTCCTTGCTCTGCTGGAGGATGCGTGAAACCCCTGATTGCGGGCCTTAGAGCCGAACTGGTAAAACTTCGCAAAAGTTGGCCACTGCTGATATCAATTCTGTCTCCGGTCTGCATGGTAGGGTTTATTTTAGTGCTCTTTTGGTTTTCTGATGCAGTCGTTATCAGATTTCGTCCCGGCTACAGGTTTTGGCTCGACTTAAATTTCACGGCATGGAACTTAATAGTGTTGCCCGTCATCGCGGCGGTAGTCACAGAAATGTCATGGGAACAAGACAAGGATGCAGTGGCATGGCGACATATCCTTCATCAGCCTATTCCAACCATCAATTTTTACCTTGCCAAATTATTATCAAATTATATGCTGTTTTGGGGTTGTATTCTTATTATGTTTCTTTTACTGCCACTGGGGGGGAAAATTCTTGAGAAAAATGAAGCACTGCCCATGGGGTCTCTTGATGTAAAACTTATGTTCCAATATTTAATATTCACCTTATCCGCCTCCATTCCCATAGTTACATTTCACACTTGGTTTTCCTTTAGATTCTCTGGCTCGGGCCCAGGACTTGGATTTGCTATCCTTGGAACTTGGGGAACAATGAAGTTAATTGGCATTACCGATCTTATCCAGCTTTTGCCATGGGGGCTTTCTAGTCATTCTTCAATAATTTTTGAAAGGTGGAAAATACTTCCTTGGAATTATTGTTTTGGCGCACTGGCAGTAACAATACTCTTTGTTTATGTGGGTTCGATTGACTTTTCTAAACATGCTTTCGAAAAGAGCTTGGAGAGAAAATAAATGACTGGTATATGGTCTGCCTTGAGGGCTGAAATTATTAAGATGCGCAAGTCCTCGCTTGTCCGCACAATTTGGGTATTGCCATTGATATTTGTCATCATGGAATTTTTCTTTTTCCAGTCCAAGATGATTGGGGTGACAAAAGTACCAGAAGAGTTATTGAAGATCATGGACACAGTGCAAATAAAAATGACAGGTGCACTTTGGGGAGGTTATTTTTATCCAATATTTATAGCTATTCTCCCCGCGCTGATTTTTAGGATAGAGCATCGCAACAAGATGTGGAACCATCTGGGAGCAATGCCAACATCCCAGGCAAGAATCTTTTGCATTAAGGCATTGTCAGTAACTATTCTGAGTTTGGCTTCCTTGGCTTTTGTTTGGTTTTTGTTGTGGGTTGAGCAAAGCTTAATGGCATTTCTAGCTCCACAAGTTCATTATAAATTTCATGGATATTCAATCGCAATACTCTTGGGATGGCTCTGGCTAGGTAGTCTTCCAGTAATGTCTATTTATTTGTGGATTTCTAATCGCATCAACAGTATTGCAGTTCCAATTGTTTTTGGAATCGTTGGAGTGCTGTTGACTACGATGCTTACTAGCCAAGTAGTAAATGAGCCGTGGAAGCGAGATTTTATCCCATGGGTGACACCCACCATTTGTGTCCTTCAAATACTTACTGAGGCTGATGCCGATAAAGGAAGCAATTTGGCTGGCAACCTTTTTATGGAAGAACCAGACGTGATTAGGACCCCTGAAGGAAAAAAATTAAAAACCTGGCAGAACATACCTGATGATGAATTATTTCCGCCTCCTCCGCCGACACCCAACAGTGCTCTTGCTTTCTTTAGTCTGGTATTTAGTTTGTTATTTTTGCTTTTTGGTGCATGGGACTCAAAACGTTGCAGAAAATAGGTTGTTGCATCAAAATTTCCCAAAAGTATTATTGTTTTTACCATCCCGCTTGGATAAGTATAGCAAGCCACCAGATCGCCTGACAAAATCTTCCCCGGTATGCTCTATGCCGACCTTTCTTGTTGTAACTCCTATGGAAATTGTGATGCGATCTGCCTCCCTACCCTTTCCATGGGTTATGCCAAGTTGCACACATATAGCAACTCAACTTTTTGCAGTTCATGTGGTCTAATATAGCAATTCAACTTATGGTAATTCAGTGTAAATTCCAGCAAGTTTATCGTCAGATTTTGGTCACTGATCACTTGCCACTGGCCACTTGTGTCCTGGGACATATACCGTAAACACAAAAAACCGTGGCAATTATGAACTACCCAAAGTAGTGTTATAATATTTTTGAACTGAGCATGACACCACCTTTATGTATGTGTCTAATAAAACCACCACATCAGCCTGACAACACTATCGCTGTTTCACTGCCTATGCCACCCCGCTACCTATATGTGCAAAAAAGGGGCGGAGATTTAGGTTGTAACAACAAAGCCTTTTTATTTTAAGGACAGGTTAAAACATGTGGTAGAATGTTCTATGGCAAAAAACAAAGCAAAAATTGTATGGGCAGTATTATTTCTAATAACCATTTTTTTCATAGTTGCAATGTTTATTCGCAAAAAGGGTGATTCTGACTTTTTCACCTGGGATGTTGTTGGTAGGGGCGATATTCGCGAAACAATAACTGCATCGGGGGAATTTCAGGCCAAAGTGAAAGTAAATGTTGGCACCAGCGTAATGGGTGAAATAAAAGAGATATTTGTCCGTGACGGGCAGGATGTAAAAGCGGGAGACCCGCTGGCAATAATTGATTCTGTGCGAGTCCAATTGGAGCTAACACGGGCCAGGGCGGCAATGGATGCGGCCAGAAATGATGCCGACCGAGCCAATTTGACCAGAGATAGCTTACAGGAAGTATTTGAGCGTATGGAACACCTTTCTGTGCAGGGTCTTATCTCTGATGAGGACTTTCGGCAAGCTAGGCTGAACCGTGACACTGCATTATTGGCTACAAAAAATGCAGAAGCATTTGTTGAGCAAACATACGCAAACATGAAGGCAGTGGAGGATGATTTATCGAAAACCAGGATAGTGGCAACAATGTCTGGACGCGTGACAAGTCTTAAAGCAGAAAAAGGCGAAACGGCCATACCAGGCCAGTCAAACTTGCCTGGTGCAACTTTGATGGTTATTTCTGACATGAGCGAAATAATTGCCGAGGTAAAAGTGAATGAAAATGAAGTAGTGCGAATCAAGGTTGGGCAAAGCGCACAGGTTACTGCCGAAAGCATACCAGGCAAGGTTTTTTCAGGAATAGTTTCTGAAGTTGCTACCGTTTCAGAAAGAACAGGTCAGGATGCCAACAACATGTATAAAATCAAGGTAGCACTAAATATGGATGCTTCCGGTGTAGGTGAATTGCGACCAGGAATGAGTGCCAGGGCCAGGATATTGTCGATGGAATCAAAAAATGTATTAAGGGTGCCTCTTCAAAGCCTGCTGGAAAGAGATGGAACGATGGAAGAAGCCCAACAAAAAGGTCTTTTTGCGCCTGAAATTCAAACTCTGGTAATGAAAGTCATCAATAGCAAGACAGTAGAAACCTCCATTTCAATTGGTATAGCCAGCCTCAAATATTTTGAAATTCTCGATGGTCTTAGCGAAGGTGACGTAATAATAACAGGGCCAGCAAGAAAATTAAAAAAACTGCACGATGATCAGGTAATCAAATTAAAAGAAAAACCAGACTCTCAGATAAACTCCCCTGACAATAGCGATATTGAGAATAAAATCTAATGGATAATGTTGAACCATTCCGCGCGGCAATTTTAAGCATTCGAGCCAATAAATTGCGTAGTGCCCTCACAGTACTTGGAATCGTAATCGGAGTCACGGCGGTAATAGCCGTGGTGAGCTTAATACAGGGCTTTAAGGGCATCATTTCTGGAACAATGGAAAGATTTGGGACGAATACAGTAAATGTGCAACTATTGCGATGGGTTCACTTGCCCTCCGGCGAATGGAGCTTACTTAAACACAAAGAAATGACAACCTATGACATGCGAACCCTGGCAATGGAATTGCCTGATGTCATCACCGGTGTTACACCCGTCCTTGACTCGTACGGCCCAATCAAACACAAAGATAGAAGTTTTGAAGCAAGGGTATCATTTACCGATGAAACATGGCTGGAGCATAACAAGTTCGACTTGTCGGCAGGCAGAAATTTTGTATCAGCAGATATACGCCTCAACTCAAAAGTAGCCATTATTGGCAAAACCCTCATCGAAAAATTAGGAATCAAGGGCAATCCATTAGGCCAACTTATTTTATTTAGAGGGATGGATGTTGAAATTATCGGTGTTTTTGGAGAGTTAGGCTCAAATATGCTCTTTGATATGAATGATTTGGTTTTAATCCCGATTACGACAGGAATGATGGTAATTCCAGTATCAGAGAGGGGGTGGTTGACCATCATCACTCGCTATAAACTTGGTCTCGATTTGGAATATGTAGAAGATGCCATTCGAAATGTTATGAGACAAATACGTGGGCTTAGACCTGCCGAGCCTGATGATTTCAGAATAATAACAATGAAGCGGGAAGCTGATGAGTTTGATAACATCATGGCTGGGATTACTGGAGTGGCTGGCGGTATGGTGGGGATCGCCCTCTTAGTTGGTGGCGTGGGGATTATGAACATAATGTTGGTAAGCGTTACAGAACGTACTCGAGAAATAGGCGTACGAAAAGCAGTAGGTGCAAAAAGGAGCCATATATTGGTACAATTTCTGATAGAAGCAACTGTACTGTGCCTTTTTGGAGGAGCCTTGGGGATATTGCTCGGCTTTATTTCAGGCACGATAGCCAGCAAGATACTATTTAATCAAGTACCAGGGATACCGATGTCGGCCTTCATTATTGGATTTGGTGTGCCTGCGTTGATAGGAGTTTTCTTTGGCTACTATCCCGCCGCCAAGGCCAGCAAATTAGACCCAATAGAAGCATTGAGGCATGAATAGCAAAATTATTTTCGAGAGAAATCAAATGTGTCGCCCTACTTCATCAATTTTTTGCCATCTGAAAAGGGTCTGCCAATAACGCCTTTAAGGTTGCAATAATTGACAGCCATCATGATTATTGGATTAATTTTAAGGGGGTCAGGCTGGTTTTCCGAAAGGCAGTCATCATTAACATAGGTAGCAACAATGTTTCCAAAAAACATTGTAAATCCACATATTTCCTTAGAATCGAAAACCTTGCAGAGAAAATTTAATGGACATTCTTCAATCATCGGAGCATTGCCAGCAACATCAAAAAAAGGCTTAAACATTCCTGACTTATCTACATCCCATCCCGAAATAATGCCACAATAGTCCATTTCTTTTATCAGGTCACAGGAAGGAATGTTGACGCTAAAACAACCGGACTGCGCTATTCCATCTGTAATGTAGTGATTATTTTTTAATGAGACGCACAACACAGGGTCAAGACAAACACAACCACCAGCACCAACAGTAGTATAGGTCGGCTTTGTATTCCTTGTGGCACCCACGATCATTGCCGGGAAAGGCCCTATTGGTCGATTGTCGAGTCTAACCTTTTTCATTTGCGCTCCTATCCTATTCTAATTCATAACAGCATCGTGCTATATATAGCAGTTCAACTTTTTGTGGCTGAACTACCATGCCAGGATTTGCCCGCCGTAAACAAGTAACAAAAGCGTGAATTGCTTTATTAGCAAAAACTTTTTGCAACTGCAACTCTAAACACTGTAAATAAACAACTTATATTGATGAAACAAAATATACAAAGTAATACATCGGTAATACTGTAGCACATATGAAGACCCATCTCATAGAGCCAATTTATGGTTTTTTCAAAAAAGTGGTCAGTGACCAGTGGCAAGTGATCAGGATTTACATAACCCCAAATATTCCATCTAGTTAAGGAGATTATGCAGATTGTGGAAGTATCACTTTGTATATTTTGTTACATCTTGAAAAATCGAGCACAGAGTGCACAGAAAAATTTGCCAAAAAAACAACACCATCCATTCCAAAGAATCTCCCCATGATTACCAGAAACACCATCGCCAAAATTTGACGTGGCATCTCTTTGCTGGAGAATCTAAATGACCAAAGTCAAGACAATTAGCTACTTATGCCAAAGCGGAGAGGCTGAGACTCCTGAAGGAGAAGCAACAAAGGCAAGGCTGTCTTTTGGGGAATTGGAAAAACGAATTTTCTGTGGGAGCGGCCTAGACATAGGTTGCGGAGATGACCCGCTTTTCCCAGACGTAAGGAGATTTGATAAACAGGATGGGGATGCAAACAACATTACAAAATATATAAACGAGCAGTTTGACTACGTGTTTTCATCGCATTGTCTGGAACACATGCTAGACCCACTGCAGGCACTAACGGAATGGTGGGGCGTTGTAAAGCCAGGAGGTTATTTGTATATCCTCGTGCCAGACGAGGATATGTATGAAAAGGGGATATGGCCATCAAAGCATAACTCTGACCATAAGTGGACATTTACCATTCATAAGCACAAGAGCTGGTCGCCGGTGTCTATAAATATTTTAGATTTAATACGGGAATTGCCAAGTTGCGAGCCTGTCAGTTTAGGTTTGGTAGCCTTGAGTGACTACAGCCTGAAAATGGTATTGAGAAAATCAAAACAAGAGATCGATAATGCCAAATTTTGTCCAGCAGACCGATTGTTATCAACCCGCGAGCCATATCTTAAATTGACAGCGGTATCAAGTTTTAGGTTATTTGTACAAGTTTTAATCCGACAGCTCATTCGCAGTGGTTTTAGTGGTTTTAGTGGGTACTTCAAAAAAAAATCGTAATTAGACGACTTTGCATGTGGCTCAGTCGAATTTAGATGTTTATCCGCAAAATAGCCAAAGACTCAACCGGTTCACCTGCAACAACAGCGTGTTTTTCGGTATAAAAATATTGAGGGTCAATCAAAGAACCAGCTTAACCCGATTTTGACAACTCGTGCAGAAAAGCAGTTTTTTCAGGAGTTTTAGTAGCGCAAGTCTTTTAGAGTCAATTCACGTACAGTCCCTACTTGCCAATGATGTGTGAGACACCTAACCAGAAGTAAATTAATGTATATGGGCATAGGCGAATCAATGCCAAAAACAGAGAAAAGAAGCTTAAAAAAGCCTTTGTCCCTGTGGGGGACGGAGGCGAGCGTAGCAAGCCGAAGTCCCCCCACAGGGGGCGGCGCGATAGCGCAGGGGAGCCCCTCCATTCCCGAAGTGTCCGCAAAGTCCTCCAGAAGGAAGCACACAGCCGAGTATAAGCTCCGTATCCTGCGTGAAGCAGATGCCTGCGCTCCGGGCAACATAGGGGCACTACTGAGGCGTGAAGGACTATACGCCTCCCAGCTTGCCCAGTGGAGAAAGCAACAGGCATCAACTGGGCTTGCCCCGCAGAAACGGGGGCGCAAAACCATCAATGGCCCAAAGCATGCTGATATAGCGTCTCGCCTTCAAAGTCATTTGAATGCAACTTGGTACGAGTTCTGTATGGGGAATACCCCATCCCCATCTGGTTATTACCATCTTTGTATTACGGAAACAATAACTTGTTGAAACAAGATGCTTACCGTCCAAAAGTATCGACTATTCTACCTTTTTTATCCTTTCTTGCACTTCGATTGAAAAATTATTTATCAAACTATCAATATATGTCGAAGGCTCAAGACGATCATCCTTGATGAGGGGTGTTAGGTCGCAACCAAAGCTCAGAGCAGAAGCATCGTCTACCCCATGGCTGGCAAAAAAAGTTGCATGCGCATGCCTTCTGCCCAAAGTGGCTAGATCGTAGCGTTTTCCGCCACATATTTGGCTATCATAAACACCCAGCAATGCAGTCGCTAAATTTTCATGTCTTGAAACATCCATAACCACTTTGTCGCTGTCGCAAAGCCAATCTTGATCCCTCCATACTTCGCATCCAATAACACGTTCAGGACGCATGTCTTTAGGTATCTGCCTTATCGCAGATATGGTACGAAGTGCTACCGCAACGTGGGTATCATGCTTGTCTGCTAAGTTATGTGTATAAATTACTCTTGGTCTGGTGGCTTGCAGAAGTGCTACAAGGTCCTCAACCAACTGCATATTTTTTCCATCCTTGACTATCGCTGAACCATAATCAAGAAAAACTTGTGCGCCATATTCTCCCATGTAAGCCGCTTTTTTTTGTTCGGTCCGCCTTATTTTCTGCATGTCTTCGTCAGTTGTGTTTGCATATAAATCATCCCTGGGGCTACCGCTTCCGTTTGTAACTGTCACGCCCGCAAACCATTCATCAACCTTGCCAAAGCAATCAACTATGCCTTGGAATGCCATTATCTCAATATCATCCTGATGTGCGGCTATTGCGAGATGGGTTATGCGTACAAGTGCCTTCTCGACCGAGATAGCATCCGGGATAAAGATTTCAGAAGTATTAATTTGAAACATGTTCCCCTCAAACGACAAGTATTAGAGACTATTTGTTTTTCAAAATACACGGCAAACTGGCGGCGGCAACAGCCTGACCTACTCTGCGGGCTTTTTCGTCTGGCAATGTAATAGAAATATTATTTAGCTCTGGAAATTCTTTTGCTAATACTTCTTTTGCTTTTGCAAGAATAATATCGCCACCAACGCCTGATGTGACGCGACCTAGTATAAGTACATGCTTTATTTCATAAAAATTAGAATAATGGGCGAGTGAATATCCCAGATAAATCCCAATAGCATCCCAAATCTTCATTGCACCTGCATGGCCATCTTCTAGGTGCTTTTGTACAACCACTAGTTTTTCCGCCAACCCCAGGCTAGGATCAATATCAATCCCCGCGGCAGGTGCTAACTTGAATATTGCTTGCTGGCTAAAATATAGTGCTCCAACCCCAATATCTCCACTCCACTCACATGAGGCGGCATGTGGATTATAGTCAACAGGGGCAAAGGCTAACTCGTTTAGCCATGTTGTGATTTCACCCTTTGGGTTCACATATCCAGCCGCTTGTGACGATCCGAAAGCTAATCCTAGGATAGGACTGTCCTCTAAGCTCATCGCACCGGCTAGGGCAGTCACCTCTCCATCATTGACAACGTCAAAAGGAACGCCACCCATAGCTTTTTGGAGATCAAAAAACAGATTCACAGTCTTTGTATCAAACAATTCTTTTGGAATGCCTCTGTATAAGCTTGCCACCCTGGGTCTATTGTCAATATATACACCTGCGGCAGAGCCACCGATAGCATCAATGCGAGGAAGATGTTTGGCCGCGCTATCAAAGGCCGCCATCAATTCATCAAAGTGATAGCGCGGGTCTGTAGCATTTCGGGGATCCCACACAACTTCTTCTGTAAAAACTGCCTCCCCATCTATTACTGCTGAGACCTTTCGGTCAGAAGCACCTAGATCAAACCCAATCCTGCATCCATCTAAATGTCCACCGAGGCTCATCGTGCTTTCTGATGCCTGGGGGACATCTTCCGGTTCCATTATTTCTACCACAAACTCTTTGCCGTAAACTCCACCCATAAAGTCAAAATCGAATTTGCGAACCCCGTTATTGGAATATACAGACCTTATGTGCTCCCCAACCATTTTTGAACCACCAATAATAACTCTCCAGCCACCTCGCCCCCATAGCAAGAATTTAACTAGCCGCTCTGCATACTCCAAATTAAGGCTCGATTGTGGATGAGTGTCAGGCAGACAAACGGTCTCATAACGCGAAATTGCCCCTCGACCGCGCTCCAAGGCTACTACCAGTGGCTGTGGGGAACCTGACTCTGCAACTAATTGGATAAAAGCGCGGTTTGCCAGCGCGGCAGGTCGAAATTCCGGATCCAATACCGGAACAAAAGCTGGCTCTGCCAGTTCAAAGAGATGTGCCATATTTACTCCATCTAGACAGTATATACTGAGTGGCGATCAAAATGCCTCATTTATATCGCGGTTCCACTTACATTGTCATCAGTCGGTAATAATGTCCTATCATTCCGCTCAAGTCCTGATGAAGGGGCTTAGTGCTCGTAAGGCTTTGACACCTGCGCCAGAACCTTATGGTGCTAAGCAACCTTCCTAGCCACTCCGTTATTTCAAAACCCCAAGGGGGTTTGAAATTAGCTCACTTGAAAACCAGTATATAATATAAGCATGTCAGCATCCAGAAACACCCTAGCCCCCCACGAGGCCATATCGGTTTACCTATCAGAGACCAATCGCCAGTATCTGACTGGTCGGGCGACCGAGCATACATACCGATCTGCCCTACAAGTCCTGCTTAGTGCCCTGCTACCCCAGCTCACAATATCCAACGAGCCCTCCCGTCAGGAATGTGGCGCACCAGATTATGTATTACTTCGCCAAAAAGACAATATCCCAATAGCATACATAGAAGCCAAAGACATAGGCG
>Ga0082212_10001089_pt1 | contig 39810 bp, 15 predicted proteins | sample TergutNt197P3_FD_71548 | JGI IMG/M metagenome (GOLD analysis project Ga0082212, IMG submission 71548) | Neocapritermes taracua P3 segment gut microbial communities from Petit-Saut dam, French Guiana - Nt197 P3 | ecosystem: Host-associated > Arthropoda: Insects > Digestive system > Gut ...
AGCTCTGAAAACACTGAAGCCTTCGTGAACTTGGTGACCCCCGTGATGAACGTGAGCCTCAGGTGCGGGTCCATCGACTTGAGGATGCCGTAGAACCCCCCCAGCACGTCTTTGTTGGCTTCTGCCGTCTTTATGTCGCCGAGGCGGTCCAGTATGGGCTTGTCGTACTCGTCGATAAGGACGACTACCGTCTGGTTGTATTTTTCGTGCAGTTCCTCTATCAGATTTTTGAACATTTCTGAGGGCACGTCATAATCAATATCAAATCTTTCTTTTTTAACTTGCTTGAGCAAAGTTTTAGAGAGTAAATCTTTCAGCATCTCTGGCGTCTCGTTCGCGATGTTGCTCATGTCGAGCCTGATGACCGGGTGCTTCTCGAAGCCGTAGTCCGAACCGTATATCCAAAGCCCTTTAAAAAGCTCTTTGTCCCCGCTGAAGGCTTCGCCTATGGTGTCCAGCAGCAGCGATTTCCCGAACCTCCTAGGGCGCGAAAGGAAATAGTAGTTCCCGTCGTTTATGATGTTGTAAACATACTGGGTCTTGTCGACGTAGACGTAGCCGCCTTCCCTTATTTTGCGGAAATTCTGTATCCCGAGCGGTAGTTTCTTCATTTCTGCTCCCCATCCCTTTCAAGCTCTAAAAGAATTGTCCCGATGTGAACAGTATATAGAAATCCAGCGGCAAAATCAACGGTATTGCGAAAACTTTGTGCCATGGCGCACAAGCGCACAAGCCAGAAGCCGTGCCCAAATCCAATTCGGGCACGGCTCCGGTTCATATTAGCATAATGTGGTTTTCACGGTTTGGATCGTGACACAGGAACCGTCCCCTTTTGTCACGGCTGGTACGGGAGCGTCTCGTAGCCGGGCCAGCCCGCTATGTGCCGCTGCAGTATGGTCAGGTCTAGTGTCGTGATCTCGCCGTCGGCGTTCACGTCGGCGGCAGCTTTGTTTATCACTATGCCGGGCCAGTCTGCCAAGTAGCGCGACAGCAGTGAGGCGTCCATGGGAGCCACGCGCCCATTGTCGTCCACGTCCCCGTACATAAAGGCTGGCGCCGTCACGTCCTGAACGCCGATGAACGACAGTACAGCACCGTCGCCGCTGACAGTGGAAACCCTGATGACGAGCTTGCCGTCTTCAATCTGCTTGTAACTGTGCGAGCATACGCGGTTCTGCCCGAAAGCGCTTAACGTGAATGGTGCCTCAACAGTCACACCGTTGAACATTATTTCCATTTCGCGCGGGTACCCACCGTTCTGTTCGCCTACATCATCGTACATCGGGCCCCACCAGCAGTAGTGTCCGGTAGTGATGATGTAATCTCCTCGTTTCAACTCAAGCGTGTATTCGATAAATTGATTCTTGTCGCCGTATATTTCCCAGTCGTCGAATCCAACGTACCCGGTGGACAGCTTCAAGTCAGGAGAATCCAGGAAAGCTACTTGGAATTGGTAAGCTTCTTCGTTTAGCCCCCAGTCCCCGCCGTAAAACTTGTCCGGCACTTCATTGAGCAAAGATTTGCCGTCTTCTGCCAACTTCGCGGAGATCAAATCATAGGCAGCCGATACGTCGGTGCTCGGCCCGCCGACGTAGCTTTCACCGTCTTCAGTCTGCTCCACGTACGTTGTCCATGGCACCGCACCGTTTGTCCCTGCGTCAACGAAGATAACCAAATCCTGCGGGATCATTTCAACCCTTGCCGTGAGCGTCAAGTCGCTGCCCTCTATTGTTCCTGTCAACACAACCAAACTGTACGCTCCTGCATCAGCAAGCAGCTCGTAGTCCCAAACAACGTCCACGTTTTCCGTTTTGCCGCTATTGTACAATGCCCTTATGGTTCCCGGAAGGTTTGGAAGGTCGTCACCGCCGATGTAAACCGCCTCGTAAAAGCTGGTTTTGCCTTCTAGACTGACGATGCGGTCTATTATTGCTTCATACTGGGCGTTTACAGTCAAGTCTGAAGTTACGCATTTGAAGCTGACGTCCCAACCAACAAAGGCATACCCCTCTTTTTCCGGGGGCTCAGGCGCCAGTGCCGGAGCTTCGTGCCTTACTTGCTGCACGTTCAACACTGTTTCCCCATCCATGAACGTCACAGTATGGAATGGGGTGTCTGGAACTTCAACTTCCTGTACGCCTATGAAGGACAGGACTGCGCCGTCCCCTTCTGTGGTGAGTATCCTGATGGCCAATTCGCCGTCTTCCTCTTGGTAATGGCCGAAAGATGCAACTTTATTCTGCCCGAACGTGTCGAAATCAACCAATTTGCCAACAATGACGCCGTCAAACTGCACCGCCATCTCGCGAGGGTACCCACCGTCCTCTGACTTGTCCCACCAGCAGTAATGCCCTGTGGTGATCCGGTACGCGCCTTTCGGCAGAGCCAGCTTGTACTCAATGTAGGTGTTCTTTCCGTCGTAGTCCATATCCCATGGTCTGAGGTCCCAACCCACGTAGCCTGTGGTCAGCTTCCTGTTGAGCGGTGTAAGGTAGGCCACCGGGAATTGATACGCCTCTGGGTTTAAGCCCCATGCGCCGCCGTACAATTTATCAGATGCTTCGTTTAGCAGCGCTTCGCCGTCCTCCGCAAGCTTCGCCACAACTGCGTTGTATGCAGGCGAGCCCGCAGGCCCCGGTGCCGGCGTATAAATGATTTCTCCGCCGGTTACGTCAACTTTCAGCACACCGTCCTGCAGCCACTCATTGATGTACGGGTACGTGCCAATCGTACCTGCATCGATGAAGTACCGCAAATCTCGCGGGATGACCTCAACGTCGGCGGTCACTGCGAGGTCGCTGCCTTTTACTGTTCCGGCTAGCGAAACTATGTCATACAGTTCGGCATCCAAGAACGGTCCGTTGTCCCAAACAATATCTGCCATGCCCGTGGCTCCGCTCTCAAAAAGCACCTCCACTTTCTCGGGAAGGGTTTCTGGTTCGCCGGCATATGCCGCAACATACATGCTGCTGTCTCCAACTATGGAAACGATGCTGTCTCTTTCTACAGCCTCAATTCCGATGAACGTCAATGTCGGCCCGTCTCCGCTGACTGCCGCGCTCCTGATGCTTACATTGCCGGCTTCTTCTTGCACGAAGCTGTATGTGACGATTTTATTCTGTCCAAATCCGTTGAAAGTGAAAGGCATTCCCCCATCCGGAACCTTGCCGTTGAACAGGACTTCCATCGTGCGGGGCAGCCCGCCTATTAAAATATTATCTTCGTCATACTCCGGATCCCACCAGCAGTAGTGACCCGTTGAAATAAGGTATTCACCGGCCGGCAATTCCAAGACGTATTCGATGTAGGCGTTTTTATCGTCATAAGTCGGATCCCATGGCCTGAGGTCCCAGCCCACGTAGCCCGTCGACAGCTTGCCGTCAGATGAACCAAGATAGGCCACCGGGAACTGATAGGCATCCTGAGCCAGGCCCCATGTTCCGCTGTACAGCTTGTCTGACGCTTCGTTCAGCAAGCTTTTGCCGTCTCCTGCCAGCTTCGCGGCAACTGCGTCGTATGCAGGCGAGCCCACAGGCCCCGGCGCCGGCTGGTATTTCGCTTCGCCGTCAACCACTTCCACTTCCAGCACGTTTCCTTGCAGCCATTCGTTTATAGGCGGGTATACGCCTACTGTACCTGCGTCAATGAAGTATAACAAGTTTCTTGGAACAACCTCTATTGTCGCTGCCGCTGTCAAACTGCTGCCCTCAACAGTTCCTGTTAATGCAATTTTTTCGTATGCGTCAGCATTTGTGAACGGCACTGTATCCCATGACACCTCCACAGGTTCTGTCTTGCCGCTCCTGAACAACGCTTCCACCGTCTGCGGAAGCGAGGCTTCCTCACCGAGATACGCAGCCGCGTAAACCGGCTTTATTTCAACGATGTCGTCTGCATGTTCACCAGTGGCGTCCTCAACTCCGATGAACGACAAGGTTGCTCCGTCTCCGCCCAGAAGCGCAGGAATTGAGATGCTGAGAAGACCGCTTGCCTTTTGTGAAAAGTTGTATGTCTTCACCATGAAGTCGCCCAAATCCTTGAAAGTGAATGCTGTCCCTCCTTCGGGGGCTTCACCGTTGAACAGAACCTCCATTGTGCGCGGATAACCGCCGTTCGGTTTTCCTTCGTCGTCATACATCAGGCTCCACCAGCAGTAGTGCCCGGTTGTGATGCTGTAATCGCCTTCAGGAAGATAAAGCGTGTATTCAATGTATTTGTTTCTTGTCTCATAATCGTCACCGTCCCTGTCGTCCCAGCCGACATAACCAGTCGCTAGTTTCTGCCCTACGGCAGGGTTAACATGGGACACCGGGAATTGGTACGCATCAGGGTTCAACCCCCATGTGCCGTCAAATAGTTGGTCGGACGCGCCATTGCGAAGCTGCCAGCCGTCTTCTGCCAGCTTTTCAACCACAGGCCCATACGCAGCTGAGGCTGTGAATGCCGTACCGTTGCCGTATTGAACTCCATCGTCAGGGAGGGATTCAACCGTTCCTGGGTATACAGGCAAGCCGTCTTTATATATCTGTGCAGTGCCTGCGTCTACATAATACACAAGTTCCCTGGGAATCACTTCGATTGCAACCTCAACCGCATATGCACCGTCTTTGACTGTGCCGGTTAACGCTACTGTGTCGAAGGCTTTTGCGGTCGAGAACGGTGCCACGTCCCATACTACTTCTGCATTTTCTGTAATCCCGCTCTTGTAGAGCAGGTCAACCGTCCTCGGAAGCGAATCGGCCTCTCCTACGTACGCTGCGTATACATCCTTGACGGTGCCAATCACCTCATCGCCGCCCACATCCTGCACACCTATGAACGAAACCACTTGACCGTCGCCCTTGGTCCATTTAATATCAATAGTGAGTTCGCCGTCAGAGGCATGGTGATAGTCGAATGTCAATACGTCCGAGTCGCCAAATTTTGAAAACTCGAACGGGGTGCAACACGGCACGCCGTTTAAGCGCACCTCCATCTCCCGTGGATATCCCCCGGTTGGCTCGCCTGTGACATCGTCGAATGTCGGGCTCCACCAGCAGAAATGCCCTGTTGTTATCTTGTATTCGCCAGCCGGCAGGTACAGCTTGTACTCTAGGCTTTCGGGAGCGCCCTCTGAACTGCCGCCGTTGCCGACAAAACCAGACGCGAGCTTTTTGTTGAGCGGTTCGTCAACATAGGCAACCGGGAACAGTATGCCTTCCGGCTCTACTCCCCACCTGCTGCCTGCAGGGTAGGATTCGGCGTAAAGCCTGTCGGGCACATTGTTCAGCAGCCGTCCCCCAACCAGCGCTTTTACGGCGTTATAGGCTGCCGAAGGCGCGTAGGGCTCCGTTTTCCATTCGTCTGTTATGTTTGGCGGCATGCCGTATTTGTACAGCATTCCCCATCCCTGATAGTCGGTCAGAGTCCCGGAATCAATATAGTACACCAGTCCGCGCGGGATGACTTCGATAACTGCCGTTACAGGCGTGCCGCTGCCGACTGCAGTGCCGGTCAATGCAATCGTGTCGTAAGCTTCAGCAGCAAGGAACTTCTCCACGTCCCACAGGACTGCCGCTTGGACTGCTGTGCCGCCGTCGGCCTTCAGTTCAACGGTCTGTGGAAGCGAATCAGGTTCGCCGGCATATGCCGCAGTGTATATTGCTGCCTGCTCATAGCCCGGAACGTCTGCGTACCCCTTCAGTGCTTTGACAAAAGCCCCGCTTGGGTTTGCGCGGGCAGCCATCCAAGATTTAATCCCGCTTATTTCTGTAGCCCATTTCGCTTCGTTGTAGGTATATGGCCACCTGATCCTGTGCTGAACGAGAGCAGCCGCTATCTCTGCCGCCAGATCGTCCACGGTCTCAGTCATTACGCTGAGGTCAAGCCATTCGTCGAGAGCCTCTAGGTAACGGCTGACAAACTTGAACCTGAACGCGTCGTTTTCCATCAGCTTGCGGAAAAAATAAAGATTGTCGTTTGGCGTGCCTGTTCCCGGCTGAATCAAAGTGTCTGCAATAGTGTTGTAGCCTGCCTGGCCTTGATTTGAATCCTCATAGCCCCACGACTTGTCCGTATCGTAAAGCATCCAGCGGAACCTGCCGTCATGTCCGGGCTGGCCGTCGTCCGCCCCTGTGTAGTACCACATGCGCTGGTTGTTGCCGTTGTACACGAAGGTGCCGAAATACGATTCCCAAGTGCCGCTGAACTGCACCCAGTCGGTGTTGCCGCCAAGTGTTTCAATGACAACGTAATCGATGAGGCTGTCAATGTCAACTATGCCTTCAAGCATTTCATAAGCCTCTTGGGTGTTCATGTCGGTTATGCCCTCTACAGCCGCTATTGTCGTTTCGTAGTAGGCAATTGCGTCCAGGTCGTTGTCGTCGGCAGATGTTTTTCCAATGCCGCTCGGGTTTTCCAGTATCCTGTAATCGCTGGAATTTCCGCCGAAATGCTGCGCCAAGTATTCGTCGTCAAAGCGTTCGAGCATTTCAAACACGCCCCAGAATTCGCCGTTGATGAAAAGCACAGCAGGCCGGTAGCCTTGCGTTTCAATTGTGTCAACGCCACTGGTTAGTGAGCTGCTTATTGCATCGCGAATGAACGATTTTTCGGCGTCGTTGCCGCCTGCACGGAGCATGAAGCGCTTAAAGCCTCCTGTCAGCGCATTGCCGCCTGCACTGCTTGCACCGCCGTTGAACATGTCGTAATTGACGGAATTGCTCCCGTTAATGACCTGCAGGATGCCGTCGTTTGCATCGTCCACATTGGTGCTGAGCGAGCCCGTACGCGCATAGAAGCGCAGGGATTTCTGCGGGAAGTGCCTTGAAGCACCTCCGTGAATGCGAAGCCCCATGCCCTGATCGACCACTGCGTGGGTTTCCCAGCCGGCGCCGGATGCAGGATCGAACATCTCAAAATACACGGGCCTTTCCCATTCGCTGCCCTTCTGGTCGAAGTTGTAAGGGCCGCTGTCAAGGCCGTCGCTGCTTTCAACGCCTTTGACATATATCCCGTTGTTTTCGTTGTCAAACAGGTACCCTGCCGGCGTCGACATGGATACAACTGGAAGCTCGCCATACAGTGCTGCGACGTCCCCGTTCACGAAGTACGAATTGACATAAATATCCGAAACCGGTTCGCCGTCACTGCCAAACAGCCTTGCCTTGACGACTGTGCCCCTGAAGAGTGCACCGATATCATCGCGGCTATAGGAAGGCATTTCGTTCCGTGGCCCTGTCGTCCTCAAATTCCAGAGGAGCTTGTGCGGGTCGCCCCCTGTCCCTGCAATGCGCTCTGTCATCGGCAGCGGTGCGGTATACTCAGCCGACTCGCTTGTCGGGTCCTCGCCGTCAAGGGTATACCTGATTACGGCGCCTGCCGACGTCGTTGAAAGTTCCAAACCAAACGCAGCAGGATAAATGCCTGCGGGTTTGTTGAATACTATTGTCCCTTCGGTACTCGGAGGAGGCGGCGGCGGCGTCAGATCAAGGCCCCAAGCGCCGTCTCCGGACCAGCGCGGACGGTATGTTTCAATGTTTTGGCCCGCCTTGCCCGTCGACCTGTAGTCTGCCGCTTCAAAATCGTACCAATTCTGATCGTAATCCGAGAAATTTATGCGGCGGGCTGCCTGTTGCTTTGACATCTTGCTGGCAGGCCCTGAGCCCTCGAACCAGTCGGCTTCTTCGCTGTTGTTTGCGCCAACTAGGTCGACAACGCCCTGTGCAGCAGCCGGGTTATAGACGGTCAGTGGGTTCTGATGGTTGACCAGCGCGAATTTAAAAACTCTGTTGCTGATTACTACATCTCCCCAATCCATATCCGCATCGGGGATAAACAACCTTGTCCCTGGCAGGTTTGGCCCGTTCTTCGTTGCCCGCACCAGGTAAGAAGTCCGAGGAAGGATTACCCCTTCGAGTTTGCACATCGTCCACTCACTGCCGCTTTCTGCGTATTGCAGCGACCAGCCCGAAACGTCTGTCGCTTTGTCAGTCGGGTTGTAAAGCTCAACGAAGGAGTATTCAATCGCCTTGTCAGAGCTGTCCGTGGTGATGTCGCCGATGCCGGCTGCTTGGTTGATTATCAAATGGTTTGGCAAGTACCCGGGATTGCCCCCGCCTGAAGGCCAAGCGCCGTCCGCGAGGGATCGTGGATAAAACTCATTTATATCTGCAGTGCGGTAGTCGATGGAAACAAAGTCGCTCTTATTGTCAAAAGTGTTGACAAAATCCACCCGGCGCACGGCTTGCTGCTTGGAAAATTTTGCAACTGCGCCGCTGCCCCACCAATAGTCCGCAAAATTATTTGGGTTGTCCGCGCCGACAAGATCCATCACTCCGTCAGCCGCCGTTGGTTCCTTGACCTCGAGCAAAACCTGATTGGACACAAGGGCAATCTTGAACGCCCTGTTGCTTATGATGACGCCGTCCCAGTCCAGATCGGCATCCGGGATGAACAGCCGTGCATTTGGGCTGGCGCCGTTTGCCCTCACAAGATATGAATTCTTTGCCGGGATTTCCCCTGAAAGCTTGAGCATAACCCAGCTGGTTCCGCTTTCGGCGTATTGCAACGACCATCCCGATACGTCAACAGCCGCATCCGTCGGGTTGTAAAGCTCGACAAACGAGTATTCGACTGCGCCCGGCGAGCTGTCGTTTGCCACGTCGCCGATACCGATGGCTTGGTTGATTATCACTGACGGGTTATCAGGGTAATCGCTTCCTCCGCCTAAAGGCCATGCTCCGTCCACCAAGGAACGCGGGCGGTACGCGAGGAATTCCTCGTCTGTTATTCCCGAGCTGTTTGTCGCTGTAGTCAAACCAGCCGGGCGCACTGCCGCTGATTGATATCGGTAGTCAATGTTTGTAAAGTCAGCAAAATTGTCAAAGGTGTTGACAAAATCAGTGCGCCGCACTGACTGTTGCTTCGACATTTTGATCACTTCATATGTGCCCCATTGAAAATCCGCTTTAATGTCATTGCCCGCACCGACGAAATCCACGACGCCATCTGCAACATCGGGCATCCCGTATGGCAATTGATTCTGATTTGCAACCAGCGCGTACATGAATGAACTGTTTCCAAAACCAGCTATGCCCGCCCATTCTTGGTCAAACCCATAAGGCCCAACTGGCCACTCAGTTGCGATGTTGCTTAGAAGCAAGCGGTTTGCTGTGTTCGGCGGCACTTCGCTTTTCATGCGAATCAAGTAGGAGTGACGCGGCGGGAGAACGCCGCCCTCGCCGCCGGCAAGGTTTAGGACTTGCCAGCTTGTGTCGCCGTTTTTCATATACTGCAATGACCATCCGCTGATGTCGAAAGGCTCATCTGTGGGGTTGTATATTTCAACGAACCCGTGTGACAATGCGCCGTCTGCACTGCCGTCTGTGACTTCGTTTACGGCAGCTGCCTGGTTGATAATCAGCGGCGGATACTCGGGGTTTTCACCCCTCTCCTCAAACACCGCTTCAATGGCAGCCCCTTCCGCAGGCATCGTGAAAGTGTACGCCGGCTCTGGCACCTCAACGCCGTTGACGACAAAATGCTTGAGTTTGTACCCGGGGGCTGCGGCGGCTTTAACCGTCTGCTCAAAACCCGCATAGTAAGTGCCTGACCAAACAGATTCGCTGTACGTCAGGTCCATGCCGTTCAGCGTGATTGAACCATTGTCGGGTTCAGTTATGGCAAGCTGGGCGCGGCTGGCGTTTGCCAACGCGTTCAAGCCTTTTGTTATTCCGCTTATTGCAGGATCTTGGCTTGTGCGGGCAGCCATATGAGCCTTTATCCAATTAATTTCATTTTGCCAGCTTGCCAAGTCAAGCGTGTAATTCCAGCGCTGTTTTTGCTCCGGCACAACGGGCTTGATTTCTTCCGCGATTTGATTTAGCACCTCTCCCATGGTTTCAAAACTCAGGTCAGTGTTCAAAAGATCCATATACCGATTGATGAATTTTGCCTTGAACTCGCTGTTTTGCATCAATTTCCCAAAGAAGTAGTGATTTTGCAGCGCCGCCCCCTGCAGTATTTCCGCTATGGAATCGAAGGCCATGCCCTGTGAACCGGCCCCCTCTCCGCCGCCGTTTTCGCCAAGGCCGCCGATGAAAGCCATGTCGCTGTCCTTCAGCAGGAAGCGGTACCTGCCGTCCTGCCCCGGACTGCCTGTAGGCGCCCCGGTGTAGCGCCACATCTCGTTGTTGTTGCCGTGGCGTTTCTTGTTGTAGTTGGTCCGGTTAACCCAGTCGTTGTCACCAATGAACGTCTTAATCACGGTGTAGTCGATCAGGCTGTCTTCATCGACGTATTCCAGCACCTTGGCATATGCTTCAGGTGTGTTCATGTTGGCTATCTTGTTGATCTCGCTGACAGTTGCAAGGAAATAAGACCTTGATTCCTCCGTGCCGTTTGCGTCCGTCATTTCTATCGTGCTTGGGTTTTCAAGAATGTCGTAGTAGTCCTTGTTGCCTCCGTAGTGCGATTCCAAATAGCGGTCGTCGTACCTTTCGGTCATCTGGTAAAGGCCCCAGTACTCGCCGTTGAGGAATGCCACAACCGGGCGGTAGGCTTGCGTTTCGTTCGAGAAATCTCTTGCGATCACATTGACCAAGGAGTCACGTAACATGGCGGAAGCTATGTCGTTGCCATGGGCGCGTATCGTAAAACGCTGGAAATCGTTTATGGCGTTCCCTTTATAATCCTTTGCCTCCCCTTGAAACAAGTCGTAGTCGACGCTGCTGGCACCATTGTGAAGAGGCAGGTTTTCAACCATTCCGTTGCGGGCGTAGAAACGCAGGGATTTCTGTGCGCTGTTTCGCGACACTCCGCCGTGGATGCGCACACCCATGCCCTGGGAGACGACTCGATTATACCCGGCAGCCGGGTCGAACATCTCGAAGTGGACCGGCCGTTCCCAGCTCTGATCCCAGTTCCACACGACCCCGTTCCATTCCGGTCGGTTGTCAGGGTAAATATAGTTGGGGTCGTTTTCATAATCCCCTCTTACATATATGCCTGTGCCAAGATCAAAGAAATAGTCTGCCGGAGTCGCAACTGAAATGATCGGCAGATTGCCATAGCGGCTAAAGATGTTGCCGTTCACGAAATAAGAATTTGTCGCGACTCCCGTAACGGGATTTCCTCCTGTGTCGAACACCTGTGCTTTTACCACTGTCCCCTTGAATACCGTTCCGAGATCCGGACGCACATATGTCCCGTGCATCGAAAGTGCGCTTGTCGTATGCGTTTTTTGCACCATGACTTCGTGGTCGGCAGTACGATCCTTCATTGTCAGAGGGCTTGCATATACAGGCGAGCCGGCTGTCGGGTCTTCCCCATCCAAGGTATAGCGTATGACATATCCCGAAGCGGATCCAGTATCCGCAGCAACGATGCCCAATTCCAAATCAAACTGGTTTTCGTAAAGTCCGGCAGGTTTGCCGAAGCTGATCGACACCACATCTGGCGCAACCGGCAGCGGCGACTTGTCGCCCGCCACCCAAACGCCGTCCCTGGACGAACGGGGGCGCACTTCAAGCAGCTTGTCGTCTGAAACGCCTGACGCGTTGTAATTCGGATGGTTTATGTCCGGCGATCGGTAGTCGATTATTTCAAAGTCAGCTGTATTGTCGTCCGTGTCCGTAAATCCGTTCCGGCGGGCAGACTTCTGCTTGGATACACCTGATTTTGGCCCGCTGCCCTCTCCGTAATCAAGGGGAATTGCCGGCGCGTTGTATGCACCGAGGAGATCGACAACACCGTTGGCATCTGTCGGATTGTATACAGACAGAGCATCTTGGTGGTTCACAAGCGCAAACTTGAATGAATCATTGCTGATGATCAAAGGCCATTCTTCGTCTGCGTAATATATTTCATATCGCGTGTTTATCGTGCGGCCACCGTTTGCGCGGATTAAATACGAAGTGCTTGGCAAAATAACGCCGTTCAGGTCCAGCTTTGACCATGATGCGCCGTTTTCAGCGTACTGAAGCGACCAGCCGGACAGGTCAACCTCGGTTTCAGTAGGGTTGTATATTTCAATAAATGAATGCGAGACCGAACCATCGGCGTTTTTGCCGTTGCCATAGGCTTGGTTGATTATCAAGTGGTCAGGCAGCACTGACGACTCGCCATCAGTCGCAATCACGTTCAATGCCACGCCGGGCAATGTGCTAAATATCAGAGCAATTGTCAAAATTAATGACATTTTTGTTTTAAATCGTTTCGTTTGCATTAAAAAAACTCCTTCCTAAAAGATTCTGCCCCATTTGTTATGTCGTTGTGGTTCGACGTTTTCAGCCTCTTTTATTCTGGAGTTATGGTTCTCTGTTTTCAGCCGCGTTTTTGCTGATGGGAACGTGGTTATCCCGGCTCCTGCTCATCTCATTTGTATTTTTTTGCCAGCCACCTCCTTGCTTGTTTGATTGCACGTGTATATATGTGTGTAATTATACACAATATATCATAATTGTTTGGCAAAATCAACCGTTTTGTTGATTTTTTGTGTAATTTTCCACTTATAAATTTTCGGCCTTTAACTCGCGTTTCTACTTCGTGTAATGTATGAAAAGGTCTATCAAGTCGAGCATGTCTATCACCCCATCCCTGTTGACGTCGCATGAGCTGGCCGTAATGCCCTTGCCTTTGGAATCCTTAACCTTGGCCAGCGTGCTCCAATTAGAGGAACTCTTGTCAAAGCCGCAATACAACAGCAATATAGCAAAATCCTTTGAATCCACTTTTGAGTCCCCGTTCAGGTCGTAGATGCTCCCCGTCGATGCAGGCACTGAGCCTCCCGAACCCGAGCCGCCCCCGGCTGGAGTGGGCGACGGCACCGCCGCAACCGAAACCGTGCCATTCTCTGTTGCAAAGCTTACAGGCTTCAAATCGACGTTGTGGATGTCGCTTCTGGCATTGTACGTCACTGTCACCTGCGAGCTCTTAGCGCCCTGCAGGATTTCAAACTGAAGCACTGCAATTGTCCCGTTTGCTGTGAAGTTCGTCTTTGCCGTGCCGTTGCTCCAAAGCAGTGTGTAGGGCTGGGCAAATTCGGGGCCCATGTAGTGCGCCGCGCTCCCAAGCAGCCCTTTGTCCTCGACCTTGACCAGCTTCAGCGATGATGTGTCGTACCCGACCAAAAGGCGCATCGACGCGACTCCTGGGTTGTTTTCAAGGCTAATGGCGACGTCTACGGCGTCGCCGGCTTTGCCCGAGCCGCTAGCGACCTTAATCATCGGCTCGTCAAGGGCAGACATGCTGTTTACTGCTGCGGTCCCAATCATTGAGAAAGCCCCGAAGACTAGCATCACTGCTAGTATAATTGTTATTAGCCGATATGGTTTCTTTGACATGGTGTTGGTTCCTCCTTAATCCTCATTTGGTGTAGTGTATCAAGAGGTCTATCAAGTCGAGCATGTCTATCAGCCCGTCTCCGTTGACGTCGCACTTGCTCGCCGCTACACCCCTTCCTTGGGAATCATTAACCTTGAACAGTGTGCCCCAGTCAATGGAATCATTGTCAAAACCGCAGTAAAGAAGCATTATGCCGAGATCCAATGCATCGATAATGCCGTCCCTGTTCAAGTCGTATTTTGAATAAATCAACTCAATCTTAGTCGTAGCATTGCCCAATTCAATGATTGCGTCAAGATCAACCTCCTTCGTTCCGTCTGACCCTATAGCCTTTGCATTGGCAAGCGTGAGGGTTGCTTCGCCTGGTGCTCGCGGTGCGAAAACGAGTTTGGCGATGTCAACAGGTTCAATCGAAGTAAGCAGGGTTGTTTCGGGTCGGATCGTTAAAGCAATTGTGCCATGCCAGACGCCACTTCCTGCATTTACCCACAATATGCCTTTCGGTGATTCAAACGGTGAAAACACTGCTAGGTCTCTGCTGGTCAGCATATTGCCGTCTACAAAAAAATCAATTGTAATTTCCTGTACATCAGCTGCATTTCGAACAAACAGGATGTATTCCACGTCCCCTGTGATATAGCTAACCGGATCCGTGCGGATGCTCAACTTGACCGTTTCGTCTGCCTGAACCGTATACATCTTTTGCAGCTCAATCACGTCCAGTATGTCGATAACTCCGTCAGGGCAAGAGAAGTCGCACATGTACGGGTATATCGGCTTGCCGGTTGTGTCGCTGGCTGTCGTGTAGGTGTACCAGCCGGCGTCGTCCTCGGAGAGTCCCATGTACATTAACAGTATGGCCATGTCAAGGTCGTCGATCTCGCCGTCTTTGTTGAAGTCACAAATGTCGCATGTGTCAGGAACTGTGTACCTGATATAAATGTCGATCAGGTCAAGCATGTTGACTACCTCGTCGCCGTTGACGTCGCACAAGCTTGGCGTAATCGGACTGCCTTTGGAATCATGGAACTTAGCTAAACTGTCCCACCCCGGGTCGCTGCTTGTAAAACCGGCGTACCTCACTGCGATGTACAGGTCGAGGCTGTCTATTACCCTGTCCTTGTTCAGGTCGTACTTGCTGAAGACGTTGTAGTTCTGCATCAAAATCGCTGCGTCAATGGGGCTGACTGCCCCGTCTCCGTCGAAGTCGCACATGTAAGGGTATATCGGGTTGCCTGCCGTGTCGCTGGCTGCGGTGTAAGTCAGCCACCCGTCCATATCCTCGGAGAAGCCCATGTAGAGCTGCAGGATGCTCAAGTCGAGGCCGTCGACTTTGCCGTCCTTGTTCAGGTCGTAGGCGCTGTAAATGACGGTGTAGTTCTCAAACAAGATTGCCGCGTCGGACAGGCTGATTTCGCCGTCGCCGTCGAAGTCGCACATGTACGGGAACACCGGCTTTCCTGCCGTGTCGCTGGCTGCTGTGAAGGCGAACCAGTCCACATCGCTCTCGGAAAGCCCCATGTAGAGGTACAGGATGTCCATGTCGAGGCTGTCGACCACCCCGTCCTTGTTCAGGTCGTAGACGCTGCACGGGTCCGGGACTGTGTAATTGGCAATTATGGCGACGAGATCCAGTATGTCGACCACATCGTCGCCGTTGACGTCGCACAAGCTTTGCGTAATAGGGCTGCCTTTGGAATCAAGGTACAACGCAAAGCTGTCCCACCCCGGGTCGCTGCTTGTGAATCTGGCGCACCTATAAGCGATGTAAAGGTCGACGGAATCGACCACCCCGTCCTTGTTCAGGTCGTACTTGCTGTACTGCTCCTCCGGCTCTGTGTAATTGCTGAACAGTTCAGCCATGTCCAGCATGTCGATGGTGCCGTCGACCACGAAGTCGCACATGTACGGGTATACCGGGTTGCCTGCCGTGTCGCTGGCTGCCGTGTAGGCGAACCAGTCCACATCGCCCTCGGATAGCCCCATGTAGAGCTGCAGGATGCCCATGTCGAGGCTGTCAACTTTGCCGTCCTTGTTCAGGTCGTAGGCGCCGTATATATCCGGGACGGTGTACCTAGCGTATATGTCCAGCAGGTCGAACATGTTGACGTCCCCGTCGTCGTTGACGTCGCACAAGCTCGCTGTTATGGGGTTGCCTTTGGAATCGCTGTACTTGGCCCAAGTGTCCCACTTGGGGTTGTCGCTGTTTATGCCGTAGTACCACTTGGCGATGTACAGGTCGACGGAATCGACCACCCCGTCCTTGTTCAGGTCGTACTTGCTGTATGTGACGCTGTAGTTCTGCGTCAAAATTGCCGCGTCGATGGGGCTGACCGCCCCGTCACCGTCGAAGTCGCACATGTAAGGGTATACCGGGTTGCCTGCCGTGTCGCTGGCTGCTGTGTAAGTCAGCCACCCGCCAAAATCCTCAGAGAAGCCCATGTAGAGCTGCAGGATGCTCAAGTCGAGGCTGTCAACCACGCCGTCCTTGTTCAGGTCGTACTTGCTGTCACTCGCCGCCAACACGGGATATTCCATCATTGGAAAAGCCCCGAAAATTAACATGGTTATTAAAATGAATGATATTAGTCGATATGGTTTTTTTAACATGGCTCGCTCCTTTGCTTTTTTGAACTAGTGCTAGATTTGTTATGTAAATTATACATATGCGAACTATGTCTGTCAAAATATTTTTACGGCTGCCCACATTAAAAGCCGTGCCCAAATCTTCTTCGGGCACGGCTCTGGTTCTTTTTTATTTCCTATCGCAATGTGGATTCACGGCTCGGGCGTGACACAGGAACCGTCCCCTTTTGTCACCCTTTTGTCATGGCTGGTACGGGAGCACCTCGTAGCCTGGCCAGCCGGCTATGTGCCTCTGCAGTATCATCAGGTCGAGGGGCGTGACCTCGCCGTCGCCGTCCACGTCGGCGGCGGCCCTGTTTATCACGATGCCCGGCCAGCCTGCCAAGTAGCGCGACAGCAGCGAAGCGTCCATCGGCGCTACCCGCCCGTTTCCGTCCACGTCGCCGCACAAAAATCCTTCGCCCTCTTTTATAAACCGCGCAACGATGCTTCTGTCGTTTTCAGCCGCAAAGACATAGTTTTCGTTTTTTGAAACCAAGCTGCCGCCTTCATACCAGCCTGAGAACTCGCTGCCCTCAAAGGCGTATGCGGTCAAACTGAAGTACTGGCCTGCTATTTTCAGCCCGTCGCCCTCGGCGGCCCCGTCCCCTGCTACAGCGCAGTTGACGTTTACGTATACCGCGTCGCTTGCAGAAACGTCATTCACGTCAACGCCTTCTATTACATTGCCGCCCGCGCTGAGCTGATAGCTTGTTGCATCCGCGCCTGCCGCCCCGGCAACGCTGCCTGTCACAGCCTCGCCCTGCTGCACGGCAATGTTGTCCATTTCAACCATGCGCGCCAGTTCCCGCCCTGCGTATTCTGCGACTGAATAGCTCATGACGGAATCCTCGTCCGGAATTATCTCAACCGTGTAATCCTCGTCACCAGGCAGGTAAACCGAAACCAGGTCGCCATCAAGCACTGCCGCTATTTTCTGCTCAACAATTTCACCGCCTGTTATGTTCAGAACAACTTCGTCGGCAGGCGACCTTACAACAACACTGGCGCCGACTGCGTCGAGCAGCGGTTCGCCTCTGCCGGCGGGCGCAACGGGACGCCTGAGCAATATTGAAAGCGTCTTGTGGTATTCCTTGCCCTTGTACAATTCGTCAGGCTGGAACGACTGCATCCAAGCTGCGTAGTATTCCGGCATGTGGTTGACCATCATGCCCGTTGTTGTGTAAATTGCCGCTTCGGACGCTTTTGCCGGGGGCTTCGCGCTGAAAATGTGCCCCAAGCCGACAGCACCAAACAACTCCTCCAGCACGCTGGCATCGTTTCCTGTCCCATTAAGGTTGGCTGCCGCAAAACCGGCTAGGCTGTTTTGCATCGGCGCATACGCCAAAGTGTTCGGCATTGCTTTGACCAGCAGGGCTTTCAAGTGGTCTTTTCCAACCTCGTAATACGGGTTGTATCTGGGAAAGCCGATTAGATGCCTCCTGACTTCAACGTATTTTGCTATGTACCCGCTGTCCGAATAGACCGACGGCAGGACCATGTCCCTCCCGTAGCGCCTGTACTTCCAGTCGTTGGAGCCATGAAGGCTGCTCATTGCAACGTCTGTGACAAAGTCGCCCGGGTTGATGATGTTGAAAATGCTCTGGTGGTTTTTGTCGGCTGCTGGCATTTTCGTCGCCTGCGGAACTGCGAACAGGTACGCGCAGACGTCTTTGCCTTCGTCAATCAGCTGCTTTGCTACAATATTCGCGACCGCCGCGCCCCTGCTGTAGCTGGCCAGCCAAAACTTCGCGCCGGCAAGGCCGTGTTCTGTTACGTATCCATCCAGCGCTTGCTTCACTTCGCTGGCGCTGGTGTAAAAGCCATAGTGTTCCGGGGACAGCGCTGCGCTTGCCGGGTTCGCCGGGTCGCCCAGATGGAAGTTGCTCCCCCATTCGGTGCCGTAGTTGCCCCCGCGGACCACAACCGAGACAAGGGTCTCTTCCCGCCCTGCCAAAACCACAGTTTTATGGGCAAACGCAAAGGCGGTTTCGTCAGGGATGCCCTGGTCTAGCAGCCTGCTGTAATTGTGGAGCTCGATTTCGCCGAACTCCATGTCCTGGTATGCGCTGAGCAGGTTCTTTGCCCTGTTCAGCGCATCGTTGCTGGAAAAACCAGCCAGCGCAAGGCCAAGCGACATCTGCGCAAGCGTATGGTTGTATTTCACGCTGTCGTTCCTGAAAAACCCGTCCGAGTACGCTGAAGGCCAGAGCGCCTGGTCGCCGCTGCTGCCGTCCGACGCTGGGAACCTTATCGGCACAGGCCCGTCGCCGATCAAGTGGGTCCTTTTCGTGCCGATCGGAACAACGCGCACCGGTATGCTTACCCCGCTGTCTTCCTCGATTCTGACCATGATGTCGACCAGCGTCGACCCGATCGCTTCGCTGTCGGAGCCCCAAGGCAAGTCCTCGTTGATGTACGTGGCAAACGCCTCGATTGGCGACGCGTAGTATTTCCAGACGATTTCGCCGGGGTTTACTGTCAGATGGTCAAAGGCGCCCTCTATGCTTTCCCTCAAGCGCCAGTCCTCAAGGCGCCACTTGCTGCCCTCGCTGCCGTATTCGCCGGCGCTTGCGCTGCTCCGCTTTGCGGCGTAGGGCGCCGCACCCGGAACCTCCAGCGACAGCAGGTCGGCATATGCGTCTTCTGCGCCATCGCGGTAGTTGTGGAACCCGACGTTGAAGTACACCCACCCGTCGTCCACGGTGTCTTCGTATTCAAGGATCAGCTCGACGCCTTCCTCCCCGTATACCTTGATTGGGGAACTGCTGGCAAACCTTGCGGTTATTTCTTCGTTGAACAGCGCCAGCGTCCCCACGTAGTCTGCAGCCACCGGGTACTCGCCCGTTTTGTCGCCCCGCAGTATCCAAGTGATCTTCTTCTGCGTCTGGCCCGGTATTTCAGGCACAAGGACGACTCGCCCGCCCTCGCTTACCTCCGTGTCCATTATCGTCAGCCCGTCAGGGATGTCCAGGGTTATTCTGTTGCCCGTCATTGAAAATTCGCTGGAAGCGTTGTTGACGATCGTAAGGCTGACGTCAAAGAACTCCTTTAGGAAGGCCACGCCCACTGGGATGTCCAGAATCGCCACGGTTATGTAGTCCAAACTGGGGTCGCCTGCTCCGCCGCTGCCTGTGTCGATGACGTACGGTGTCAATTCGCGGCTGCTGGTGCCGTAGATGCCCCCACCGCCGCCGCTGCCGTTGCTGCCGCCGCTGACTATGATCGGCCTTGCAGTCGAGGCGCCTGTCGTGCCGTTGTAGTAGAACGAAGTGGTTATCGTTTCAATGCCGTAGGTCAGTGTTACGGTGATGTTGGCGATGTGCTGGTTCTCAGGCTTGGAGACGTCGATGCCGGCAGCGACGATTTCCTCGAAGGTCAAGCGCTTTATTTCGAAGAAGCCCTCTATCATGGTTTGGCGGACCAGCGTCATCGTTGCCTTTGCTGTTTCCCCCGCCGCGACGACTATGTCCTTTTTTACCGGGAGCCAGTTGTTGTCGGGGATGATGCTGCCGACGGTGTGCCTGCCCGCCTCAGCCGTGAACGTCGCGTACCCGCTGCTGTTGGTTGCGCGGATCACTTGGTCCTCTTCGCCCAAGTCAAAGTAGACCGGGGCGTTGGGCACCGGCTTCCCGTCGCCGTCCACGATGCGGATTTCAGCGTACCCAAGCGCCGCCCGGTCGCGCACGGAGACGGTTCTCACTGCCGAGCCCGTGTTGCCGTCCTCGTCAGTAACTGTCAGGGTAACGTAGTACGTGCCAGTTGCGGCGTACCTGTGCACGGCCCGCCTGCTTGTGGACGTGGCGCCGTCGCCGAAGTCGAAGGCGTAGGCCACGATGTTTGCGCCGGCAACGGACAGCGCGGCGTCGATTTCGTATTCCACGCCGACTTCCATGACCGAGTCGCAGGTGATGACAGCCACCGGCGCGCTCCTGTTGTCAGTGGCCACCGGGTTGGCGTACGCGCTTGACACGTTCCCCGAATTGTCCATGGCGTCTATCCTGTAAGTGTACTGCTCCCTGGCCAGCGCAATGGAGTAGTCTGTGAAAGCGTAGTTGAGCTTTCCGATGGACATGGCCTGCGAACCGACGAGGGCGTAGCCCCCTGCGGCGGTTTTCCTGTATATGCGGTAGCCGATCAGGTCGCTGGCCTGGTCGCTTTCCCACGACACTGTCACATGGTCGCTTCCTGGCTCGTATATGGCCACAGGGTCAAGCGCCACTGGGGCTTCCTTGTCGACTGTGTACGAAACCTCTTTCGGCTCGGACGCGTTGCCGGATTTGTCGGTGGCTGTTATCCTGAGCCAGACAACGTCCCCGTGGGCGAAACCGTCGAGCGGGACTGCAGCCGTCACAGTCTTCTCGTGGTTGTTCACTGCGCTGAAAACCTGCAGCAAGCTGTATTCTGCGCCTTCCTTTTTGTATTCGATCCTGATTTCGTCAAGCATCCTGTTGTCCGTCGCGTAGGCACTGACCGTCCGGTACCCCGGACCGATGCATTCGCCTTCGGTTGGAAAAACATTTACGATGGCCGGCGCTTCTTCGTCGGCTGATATCTGCGCGGACACGGTTTCGGACAGTGCGCTCTCGTTGCCCGCAAAATCGTTGACGGACACTTTGTAGTAGTAGGCCTGCACCTCGTTCACGCTCCGGTCGATGTAGTTCAAGGAGGCAAGCGACGATGCGACCTTCAGGAACCCGCTGTCTGGGAGGGTCGATCGGTAGACGGAGTACCTGTTCAAGTCGGGTTCGGCGCCTTTTTGCCACATCACTTCAATGACGCCGTTCCTGCCCAAGGCCTGCACGCCGGCAGGCGCAGCCGGGGGCGTGCGGTCGACAATGTACTGCACGAACGGAGCCGTGGGCGACGCGTCGCTGGCGTTCCCGGCGAAGTCGGTGGCCACGGCGCGGACGTAGATCGGCCCTTCGCTGTATGCGGCGAGGTCAACCGTGCAGGAGGCAGCCCTTTTCTTCTGAGGGTCGTCGTATGCAGCGGTGTGCACCGTGCCCCAGCTTGCCTGGTCCGCAGACGCCTGGATGGCGATGGTTTTTACGGCGTAGTCGTCCTCAGCCGTGGCGCTCACTTGGACGCCGGCGGCGTAGTACGTCGTCCCGCTGCTGGTTGGGCGCGGGGAAAGGTTCGTCACGACCGGTGCCGTCGTGTCGACGGCGGTGCTCGCGGCAAGGTCGTCCGAAGGGGTGCCCCGGTTTCCCAGGAAGTCGTACCCCACAACCCTGAAGACGTACTCGGTGCTTGGCGCCAGGTTCAGTATGTTCGCGCCCAGCGTCTTGACGTCCGCTACGCCGGCGTAGGCGCCGCCCGCGTTCTTCCGTTCCACGCGGAAGAAGCTGATGTCGTCGTCGGCCACGTCGCGCCATGCAAGGGTCACCGTCACGGACGTGCTGGTGTACGGCGGCTCGCTCCAAGCGACCTTCTCCGGCCCGGTGTTGTCGATGCAGTACGCGTAGGCAAGCGGGTCGCTGACGTTGTTCATGGCGTCGTAGGCAATTGCCCTAACGCGGACAACCCCGTCGGCAAATGCCGTCGTGTCCAGCGTGCCGGAAAACGGCGCCGAGGCTTTTGTTTGGAAGAGCACCCATGTTTCGCCGCCGTCAGTGGAATAGCAAAGCTCAACCTTCGTGACGGCTACGTTGTCTATCGCCGTCGCCGTCACCGTGGCGCTCCCTGAAATGTAGCTCATGTTCGCCGGCGTCAGCTTTGTGACTTGGGGCGGTTCGTTGTCCTCGCCTTTCATGGCCGAGGCCACGTCCGACGCCGGGCCCTCCTGCCCAAAGTCGTTGACGCCCGTCACGTAGTAATGGTACTGCCTGCCAGCGGCGACGGTTGCGTCCCTGTACGTCAAGACGTTGCGGCCTGTTATTGACGCCAGCGCGTAGAAGCCGGCATCAATCTCTGACCGCCTGTACACCTTGTACTTCGTGGTGTCGACCTCGCTGGACATTGACCAGGACAGCGTTATACCGTTGATGTCGCCTACAGCCGTAACGTTGACGATTTTCTCGGGGACAGAGTGGTCGACGGTTACCTGCCCCGTCTTCTCCGCTGATGCCCCGTCCACGTCGGTCAGGACGAAAACCACGTCGTAGGTGCCGGCGTTGACCCCTTCAATGTCCCAGTGGACGGCGTACGTCACCGTGGAGGCGGCAACGGCCTTGACGGCGGCGCTGCCGATCAGCACGCGGTTTTGCGTTCCGGGCTGCAAGTAGAAAAGCTGCCCGGCCGTCTGCGCATCTCCCATCGGGAGGTGGTTCTTCGTGTTTGGCGTTTCCATGTAGACGAAGCTGTTCGTTGCGCCAACTTTGTTCAGCACGTTGTCCGTTCTGATGCTGTTGACCGACGGCGCTGCCGCAGTCGCCGAAACCGGCGCTTTGCCGGATTCCTCGCCTTCCGCAGTCAGCCCGCAGACTTGATAGGCGTAGGTCTGCCCCGTAGCCAGGCCCGTGTCGTAGAAGCAGCACTCCGCAGTCTCGCCCAGGAACGAGCCGTTTCGCTCAATTTTGTATTTTACGATGGATTCGTTGGTGTGGGGCGACCAGGAAAGGTAGGCCGATTTGCTGTATACCTTTTCCGCCTGCAGGTTGCGCACCGGCATCCTGAGCGTTTCATAGGAAAACTCGACCCCGGCTGGGACCCTCGCCGAATAAGCGCTGACATAGGCCGCGTACGCCTCCCTCGGGACGTATACCGTCTTGAGGTTCGTCATGACCGTCAGCTCGCTTGCGGCGGCCAGCGTCGGCACCGACGTCCCCTTGAACGTGATGTCCGCTATGCCCGTGCACCCGTAGAACGCTTGGCTTCCAATCTGCGTGACCTTCTCGCCAATGACGGCGCTTGTCAGCTTCGGCATCCCTCGGAACGCGTAGTTTTGCACTGTGACTACTTTGTCCGGTACAACCAGCTCGCCAGTCAGGTTTGCGCAGCCGTAAAACACGTTGGCGTTGATTGTCGCAAGGTTTGCCGAAAGCTGGATCCGCCCGTTGAAGCCTGAGCAGTTGTAAAAAGCCTGTGTGCCGATGCTCGTAACGCTGTCCGGGACTATTAGGTCCCCTGTCATCTTGCTGCAGTTGTAAAACGCTTGGCTTCCAATGGCTACGATACCGTTTGCCAGCGTCAATGCGCCGTCTAGGTTTGTGCAGCCGTAAAACGCGCCGCTCCCTATTGTCCTTGCGCTGCCGGGCACCGCAATGCCGCCTTCGAGGCTTGTGCAGTTTTGGAAGGCGTAATCGCCGATTGCCTCCACCGACTGTGGGATTTCGAGCGCTCGCAGACTTGTACAGTTTTGGAAGGCGTAGTTCCCGATTCTAGCTAAGCCCTCGCACAGCACGATTTCCGTCATCGCCTTGTTGTTCTGGAAAGCGCCCGTGCCTATTTCCGTTACGCCTGTGGGCAGAACCACTAGTTCATCTGTGCCCAAGTACGTCAGCAGCACCCCGTCCTGGATGACGAAATCCTCTTCGCCCTTGGCGACTATTATCTGCGCCCCCGCCGGCACTCGTGCCGAATACGCCGCGACATAGGCCGAATACGCATCAGGCGGGACGTACACCGTCTTCAGGTTCGTCATTACCGTCAGTTCGTTTGCGGTGTTCAGCGTCGGCACTGCCAGCCCTTTGAACGTGATTTCCGCGATTCCTGTGCATCCTTGGAATGCCGTGCTGCCGCTGCTCCCAATCCGGGCTGTCTTTTCTCCGAAAACGACGCTGGAAAGCTTGCTGCAGTTGTAAAACGCGCTGTAGTCCACATTCACTACATTGTCCGGGATGACCAGCTCCCCTGTGATGTTTGAGCAGTTGTAGAACGCGCCGCTGCTTATTGTTGTCAGGCTTGACGAAAGCTGCAGCCGTCCGTTGAAGCCGGAGCAATTGTAAAACGCAGACCCGCTGATGCCTGTTACGCTGTCCGGGACGGTTAGGTCACCGGCCAGTTTGCTGCAGTTCCGAAACGCGTTGTTGCCAATAGTTAAGGTTCCGTTGTTCAATGTCAGTGCCCCGTCCAGGTTCGTGCAGCCGCTGAACGCATAGTTGCCTATCGACTTCACGCTGCCCGGCACCTCAAGGCTGCCTATAAGCCCTGTGCAGTTTTGGAAGGCGTAGTCCCCTATTGCAGCCACCCCGTTGCCTATGACAAGGGTCTTTAGCCCTGTGCATCCGTTGAACGCGTATGTGCCGAAACTCGCAACGCTTCCAGGCACGGCAAGGCCGGCTATCTTGCTGTCCCCTGAAAACGCATAGGTGCCGATAGCCGACAGACCGTCGTTCAGCACAAGGCTCGCAATCCCCGTGCAGCCTTGGAAAGCGTAGCCGCCGACAGATTCCAGCGCGAGTGGGAGTTCCAGCGCTTCTAGGCTTGTGCAGTTTTGGAAAGCGTTGCTGCCGATGCTCACAAGACCCTCGTTGAAAACCGCCTCAGTCAAGCCCGTGCAGTTCTGGAACGCATAGTTCCCAATCTTCTGCAGGCCTTCGTTCAGCACGATGCCGGTTACCGCCGCGTTGTTCTGGAAGGCTCCCGTACCAATCTCAGCCACGCCCTCCGGGAGCGCCACCACGCCGCCCGCGCCGAGGTACGTCAGCAACACCCCGTCCTGAACAATGAAGTCGCCTTCGCCGCCTGCAACGATTATCTGCGCCCCCGCCGGCACCCTTGACGCGTAGGCGCTGACATACGCAGCATACGCCTCTTGCGGCACATACACCGTCTTCAGGTTCGTCATGACTGTCAATTCGTTTGCAGTGTTCAATGTTGGCACCGTCAGCCCCTTGAATGTGATCTCCTCTATCCCCGAGCAGCCTTGGAACGCCGTGCTGCCGCTACTCCCTATCCGGCCTGTCTTCACCCCAAAAACTACGCTGGTGAGCTTGCTGCAGTTGTAAAACGCAGAGTAATCGATGTTCACCACATTGTCCGGGATGACCAGCTCCCCTGTTGTATTCGAACAGCCGGAGAATGCGTATGCGCTTATCGCCGTCAAGTTCGCCGAAAGCTGCAGCCTCCCGTTGAAGCCTGCGCAGCCACTGAATGCATACGTGCCGATGCTGGTTACGCTGTCCGGGATGATCAGATTCCCGGTCAGTCTGCTGCAGTTTCTAAAGGCGTAGGTGCCGATGGTTTCGATCCCGCTGTTCAGCGTCAGCGCCCCGTCCAAGTTCGTGCAGCCGCTGAACGCATAGCCGCCTATCGTCCTCACGCTGCCCGGCACCTCAAGGCTGCCTATAAGCCCCGTGCAGTTTTGAAAAGCGTAGTCCCCTATAACAGCCACCCCATTGCCTATGACAAGGGTCATTAGCCCTGTACAGCCGTTGAACGCGTATGTTCCGAAACTCGCAATGCTCCCCGGCACGGCTAGGCTGGCAATCTTGTTGTCCCCAGAAAACGCATAAGTGCCGATAGCCTGCAAACCGTCGTTCAGCACAAGGCTTGTCATGCCCGTGCAGCCTTGGAAGGCGTAGCCGCCGACGGATTCCAGCGCAGCCGGAAATGCTACCGCGCCCAAGCTCGTGCAGTTTTGGAAGGCGTAGCTTCCTATTTCTTCCAAATCCTCGTTGAAAACGACCTCTGTTATTGCCGCGTTGTTCTGGAACGCGCCCGTGCCTATCGACTTCACGCCCGCCGGCAACACCACTTGGCTGTCGGAGCCCAAGTACGCGAGCAGCACCCCGTCCTGAATCAGAAAATCTTCACCTTCGGCTTTTACAGTTATCTGCGCCCCCGCCGGCACTCGTGACGAATACGCCGCGACATATGCAGCATACGCCTCGCGGGGGACGTAAACCGTCTTCAGGTTTGCCATTGCGGTCAGTTCACCCGTGCCGTACAGCGTTGGCACCGCCAATCCCTTGAACGTGATCTCCATGACCCCCAAGCAGCCTTGAAACACCGGGGTGCCGCTGCTCCCTATGCGGGCCGTCTTTGCTCCGAAAACAACGCCGGCAAGCTTGCTGCAGTTGTAAAACGCAGCGTAGTCGATGTTAACCACACTGTCCGGGATCACAAGCTCCCCTGTGATGTTCGTGCATCCGTAGAAGGCATAGCTGTTTATCGTTGCTATGTTTGACGAAAGCTGCAGCTCCCCGTTGAAGCCTGCGCAGCCGTAGAATGCATACGTGCCGATGCTGGTTACGCTGTCAGGGATGACAATTTCCCCGTTCAGTTTGCTGCAGTTCCGAAACGCGTAGTTGCCGATGGTTTCGATCCCGCTGGTCAGCGTCAGCGCCCCGTCAAAGTTCGTGCATCCGCTAAACGCATAGTTGCCTATCGTCCTCACGCTGCCCGGCACCTCAAGGCCGCCTAAAAGCCCTGTGCAGTTTTGGAAAGCGTAATCGCCAATGGCAGCCACTCCGTCGCCTAACGCAAGTGTTTTCATTCCTGCACAACCGTTGAACGCGTAAGACCCAAAAGCTGTCAAGCTCCCGGGCACGGCAAGGCTGGCTATCTTGCTGTCTCCTGAGAACGCATAGGTGCCGATGGCCGACAGCCCGTTGTTCAGCGTCAGGCTGGCTAGGTTTGTGCATCCTTGAAAAGCGTAGTCTCCGACCTGCTCTGTTGTCGGTGGGAGCTCAAGCGCCTCAAGGCCTGTACAGTTTTGGAACGCGTATGCCCCTATCCTCGTAAGCCCCTCGTTAAAAACGACCCCTGTTACAGACGGGTTGCCCTGAAAAGCTGCCATGCCAATCTCCAGCACACCATCCGGCAGTTCAACCTCGCCGCCTGCTCCCAAGTATGCCAGCAGCACCCCGTCTTGAATTATGAAGTCTTCGCTTTCGCCTTTTATCGTTATCTGCGCACTTGCCGGCAATCTGGACACGTACGCCGAGACATATGCGGAGTACGCCTCACGCGGGACGAAAATTGTTTTCAGGTTCGTCATCGCCGTCAGTTCGCCTGTTGTGCCCAATGCCGGAACCATCAGCCCTTTGAACGTGATTTCCGTTATCCCCGTGCAGCCGTAAAACGCAGGGCTGCCACTCCCTATTCTGGCTGTCTTTTCACCAAACACAACGCTGGTCAGCCTAGGCATGTCCCGAAACGCGTAGTTGTCGATGTTCGTCACATTGTCGGGGATTACCAGTTCGCCTGCTATATAGGCACATCCGCAGAACGCATATGTGCTTATCACCGCTAGGTTCGCAGAAAGCTGGAGCCTGCCGCTAAACCCTGAACAGTTGTAAAATGCGTAACTGCCGATGCTCGTCACGCTGTCAGGGATGATCAGGTCGCCTGTAAGGTAGCTGCAGCCGTAAAACGCATAGCTCCCGATTGTTTGCAGGCCGTCGTTGAACGCAACCTCTGTTATGTCCGTCCGTCCGCGGAACACGCTCGCCGCTATCTCCGTAACCTCGCTTGGAATGGCTATCATGCCGCCGGGGCCGGAATACGCCGTTAACACGCCGTTGGATATCGTGAAGTCGTCCATTCCTGACGGTACCGCAGGAACTTCCTCCTGTGCCGGTTCTTCAACTGCTATTGGTTCCGTGTCGACGCTCAAGTCTTCAGTAAGCGCTGCCGACGGCAAAACACCTACAATTAGCATAAGTGTCAACAGAATAGAAATGCTCCCTTTCAAACGCCTCTTCATTTTATAACCTCCTTCGTGGCTTGACTATTATTCATAATGTATCATAATTGTTAGATAAAATCAATCGGCATGTCGAAATAACGCAACAAAGCTGCGAAAGCTTGGACATTCTTTCCAATAAACCTTCACAGCTTTGTTTGAAAAACAATTGTATTCTGTTAAATCCTGTGCAACCTAAACGTATGCAACCCCCTCCGCCACGATCCTGACGCCCGTTTTTATCCAGAGCCTTGTACCAGAACCTTGGTTCTTGGCAATGACGGTTATGGCACCGCCCGGCTGCCCAACTTCAAGCTCTGTGTCCTTACAGTCTCGGCTTGCCATGCAGGTCCCCACGGCAGCAGTTCCGGAGGCGCAGCTGCGCTCCCATATCGGTGCTCCGATGTCCCTAACGTACACGACAGGCACCATGAATTGCTTTGCCTCGTCGAAAAACATGATTCCAAAAGCTTCGCCTTTGATCTTTTCGGAAAGCTCCGCAATTGCCTCCTCTGCGAAAGCCTTCTGGTCAGAAAGCTGCGCTGCGTCCACTATAATATGCGAAATGCCAGGCAGGTGGACGATGTCCGCCTCTACAGGGCTGCCAGACACAGTGAAGCTGATCTTTGCGATTTCTTTCGGCGGCGGCATTTCGGCTTTGCAGACAAAAACATCCCCCTGTGCAGACACTTCGCACTTCAGGATGCTGTCTGCCCCTGAAACCTCGAGCATTGTCTCCAGCGTTTCCCCTTCGTTCAATCCAGTATCCTTGGCAACCACAGCGGCAAGCGACATGGTGGCGTTCCCACAAAACTCGCCGCCCATCATCTGAAGCCGTGCGCTCGCCGCAGTATCCGCTGCCGATTCTATAAATCCGACCTGTTCGGCGTGAATGCTGTCGTACCGCATGAGCTTCTGAGCTACTGTCCAGTGCATGCTCCTATCCAAGATGTCTCTCACAAGAATCGTCATGTTTTGCGCCGGGCTGGTTTTTATAAAATTCATTTTCATGCCTGTCTCCTTTTTGTTCAGCTCCACTCGAACTCTCCCAGAAGGTTGAAAAACTCGCCTGCCTCTTTAATTGCGTTGGCTTGCCTCCTGACCTGTGCCGAGTGCGGAATGCCCTTCAGATACCAGCCGATGTGCTTCCTCATCTCCCTGACTGCCACGTACTCGCCCTTTTCTGCAACCAGGTCGGCAAGATGCCTGCAAGCGGCTTCTTTTTTCTCTTTTGGAGAGGGCGGCACAGCCTTCTCGCCTGACTGCCACAGCGAAACGGCTTCCCTGAAAATCCAAGGGTTTCCCAGTGCGCCTCTTGCTATCATAGCAAAATCGCAACCAGTTTCCGAGAGCATCCTCAAGGCGTCCTCTGCCGTGAATATGTCTCCATTTCCGATAACAGGGATGCTCACGGCCTTTTTCACGCGTTCTATTACTTGCCAGTCGGCCTTTCCGCTGTAGAATTGATCCCTGGTCCTGCCGTGAACCGCCACCGCTGCCGCACCTGCTGACTCTGCGGCTTGAGCGGCTTCAACAGCGTTTAGGCTGCTGCTGTCCCAGCCTGACCGTATCTTGACAGTCACCGGCTTACATGCTGCAGACACAGCCGCAGATACGACATCATGTACCAAGCCGAGATTTCTGAGCAGGGCCGCGCCTTCTCCGTTTTTAACGATTTTGGGCACAGGGCAGCCCATGTTTATGTCCAGCAACGCGTTTTCAGCTGTGGAAAGTTTCCCCGCCGCCGCCGCGACGATTTCGGGCTCGCTTCCAAACACTTGGTACGCCACAGGTTTTTCTTCTTCATAAAACTTGAGAAGCCCTTCGGTCTTTCTGTCGTTGTACAGAAGCCCTTTGCAGCTGACCATCTCCGAATACACGAGGCTCGCCCCCTGCTCCCTGCACAGCCTCCTGAAAGGGGCGTCCGTTATGCCGGCTAGGGGCGCAAGGACAAACGGGTTGTCCAAAACGAGACTGCCTATCCTAAAATGCCCGCTTGCATTCATGTCTGCTCGGTGCCTTTGTTCAATTCGTAAATTCTTGCCAGGCCTTCAAGCGTCAGTAGTTTGTCGATAATATCTATTCCTTCTACCCCGCTCTCGAGCAAATTGGCTAAACCTCCAGTGGCGATGACCGTGGCAGGCTTCCCCGACGGGGTTAGAGCTTCCAACTCCTTTTTCATTTTTTTGAGGATGTAGTCGACAACACCCATGTGGCCGTATACGAGGCCCGACTGCATACTTTTAACCGTGTTCTTGCATATGACGCAGCCAGGTTCTTCAAGTTCGACTTTTGGAAGCTGTGCAGTCCGTTCAACGATGGCATCGAGAGAGATTTTCAAACCCGGCGCAATGGTTCCCCCAAGGTATTCTGCATTTTCTGAAATTGCGCAAAAGGTGGTGGCTGTGCCAAAATCAATTATGATCAGGGGCCCTCCGTATTTTTCATAGGCCGCAATGGCGTTGACTATCCGGTCCGCGCCTACCTGCTTCGGCTCGTCGTATCTTACAGTCAAGCCAGTCTTTAGTCCGTGTTCGACAACAATTGCTTTGATGTTAAAGTACTTTGAACACATGTGCTGCAGCGTGAACAACGCCGAGGGGACGACAGTCGATATTATGATGTCGCCAACATCCTTCATTTTGAACCCTTCATAGTCAAAAAGCTGTTTGAGCGTCATGCCGTATTCGTCAGCGCTTTTGCTGTTTTCAGTTTGGAGCCTCCAATTCGTCAGCAGTACGCCGTCTTTAAAAACTCCTACGACAGTATTTGTGTTTCCTACATCAAATGCGAGCAGCATGGTTTGACCTCCTTCCATAGGTAAAGGATGGGAGTAGTCCCATCCTCTCTGTTAAAGGTTGCAGTTCCTATTTCAACGTCACGAGGACGTCGCCGGAATTCACATTGGCGCCCTTGGCCACTGGGACGGTGTCAACAACGCCGGCTGCAGGTGCAAGAATTTCGTTTTCCATCTTCATAGCTTCAAGTATCAGCAAAATATCGCCTGAGTTCACGGATTGGCCAGGGCTTACCTTGATGTCGAGGATGATGCCAGGCATCGGCGAATTGACTGACTGTGCCCCTGCAGACGGGGCTGGTGCCGGTGCAGGCTTTGCCGCAGGCGCAGGCTTTGCCGCTGCAGGCGCAGGCGTCGCTGCGGGGGCTGGTGCCGTCACCGGGGCTGGCGCCGTCACCGGGGCTGGCGCTGATGCAACCGCTTCTTCGACCTCAACCGCGTAGCTCACTCCGTTAACAGTTATATTGTACTTCTTCATGCTAGTATCTCCTTTCTGACGCGGGTGCTGCCCGCAGCCCAACACTGGGGTTCTGCCCCGGCATTAATTCAATTACATTTTTCTGCTGTCTATGCAGTCTGACCGCCCTGCGCTGTTCCACGCGTTCCCTTGGCCGGAGACCCTCCTGATCCGGCGCACGACCAACCCGTCTGCCCCGGTGCCGCCCTCAAAAGCCGCAATTGCAGCCGCAATAACAGCCGCAAGCTCGCCATCGTCCACACGCTCGGTAAAAACTTCTTCCGGCGACGACGCAGCAGCAGCAGCATGCGCCATGTCTCCAGGTGCTGTGGAATCAGCCCGCAGCCCAGCCGAACCTCTCTTTTCTGACAAAACGAATGCTTTTGTCATTATTGTGATTATTCCCCAAAGCAGGACAAGCACTGCTAACGTTGTTCCCATGCCCATGAGCATCGTGATCAGCGAGCCGGCCATCCTATCGCCCATCGACATGGCAGATGATCCTATTAGGCTAGGGTCAGTAAACCTCTCCATCAATGGAATGTCTGACATATATACACCTCCTGCGGTTAAAGCGGGATGTTCCCGTGTTTTTTCGCCGGCAACGATTCGCGTTTTGAAGCCAGCATGTCAAAGGCGCTTATGATCCTCGGCCTCGTCGCCGCCGGCACTATGATGTCGTCAACGTAGCCCATTTCAGCCGCCCTGTACGGATTGTTGAACTTTTCTTCATATTCTGCGATCTTTTCTTCCCTCTTCCCTATGGGGTCGTCAGAATTCGCTATTTCATTTTTAAACACTATATTGGCCGCCCCGGCAGCCCCCATCACTGCAATCTGTGCGCTGGGCCATGCAAACACGACATCAGCCCCAAGTTCCCTGTTGCACATGCCAATGTACGCCCCGCCGTAAGCTTTCCTCAGTATAAGAGTGACCTTGGGCACTGTGGCTTCGCTGTATGCGTAGAGCATCTTTGCGCCGTGCCTTATTATCCCGCCGTATTCCTGATCCGCCCCAGGCAAAAACCCGGGCACGTCTTCGATGGTGAGGAGCGGTATGTTGAAGGCGTCGCACCTTCTGATGAACCTCGCCGCTTTGTCGGATGCGTTGATGTCGAGGCAGCCCGCGCCGACTTTGGGCTGGTTAGCTATGACGCCGATGGACTGTCCGTCCAGCCTGATGAAGCATGTCACTATGTTCTTCGCGTAAAGAGGCATAACGTCGTAGATTTTGCCCTCGTCCGCAAGGCTCTTTATGATTTCGTACACGTCGTAAGCCTTGTTGGGGTTTTCCGGTATGATATCGTCGAATTCAGGCACCAGCCTGTTAGGATCGTCTCCAGTCGGAACGGGCGGCGCAGTTTCCAAGTTGTTCGAAGGCAGGTATGACAGGAGTTCCCTCACTTTAAGTAACGTGTCCTCGTCGTCCTTGCCAATGAAGTGAGCAACCCCGCTGATGGTGTTGTGCGTCATGGCGCCTCCCAGCTGTTCTGCTGAAACGTCTTCGCCGGTTACAGCCTTGATCACCTGCGGCCCTGTTATGAACATTTGGCTCGTTTTGTCAACCATGAAAACAAAATCCGTAATAGCCGGCGAGTACACGGCACCACCCGCACATGGTCCCATGATGACAGAAATCTGTGGAATCACGCCCGAAGAAATTGTATTGTTGTAGAAAATTTTCCCGAACCCCGAAAGCGCGTTGACCCCTTCCTGTATCCTTGCCCCGCCTGAATCGTTCAGCCCTACGAAAGGTGCTCCCATTTTCAGCGCCATCCTTTGCACCTTGACGATTTTTTCAGCGTGGTATTCGCCAAGCGAACCGCCAAGGACGGTGAAATCCTGTGCGAAAGCGTACACCAACCTTCCGTCTACCGTTCCATAGCCGGTGACTACCCCGTCGCCAATGGCTTTTTTGTCTGCCATATCAAAATTGTGGCACCTGTGCGACACAAAAACATCCATTTCGACGAAGCTGCCCTCGTCAAACAGGATGTCCAGCCTTTCCCTCGCTGTCAGCTTGCCGCTCGCATGCTGCGCATCGATCTTTTTCTGGCCCCCACCCATGGCAATTTCCTGCTTCATGCGGCGAAGTTCATCGAGTTTGCTCATATAGGTCCCTCCTTACGTTATTCATGTTTTTACCAGTATATTATTTATACTATAAAGCATATCGCCTGTGTTTACAAGGGTGTTTGGCTGTATTTGTCATTGTCCTTGGGGTTCGGGCAGCTCTGCCTCCTTGTCGAACAGCCACTTGGCAGCTTCAAGGATTTCCTCCGCGCAGACTTCAGATGCTTTTACGTTATCTGGGAGAAGCACCATCAGCTCTTGGTTGTCGAGGTACTCCCTCCCCGTAATCACTTTGTAGGCTTCCCCAGGCGCCATTGTCTTGTTCCTGTACAATACAAGCGGCGTAGCAAGCCTGCTGCTCCCAATCCCCCGGCTAATGTATGTAGTTCCAGCCTGCATCATCGTGCGCGAGCCACCATAATAGACGTAAACGTACCTGCCGGAATCCATGGTGACTGATTCGGCGCCGACTGCTTTCATGCACTCTGACAGCGGGGACAAAACGGAGCCGTTCTTGTATTTTTGCGCAAACAAAAACTCTTCGTTCACTGTGAAGGTCAGCGGGATGCCGTTGCAATACCCGTAGTGTTCGCCCGCCTTCACTATTAGGGAGTTTTGCAGCACTTCCCCGACCTCTTGACTAACGTCTTGGTGGGCAGCCAAGAACGCAATCATGTCTGCAGGATCCTCGAACTCTTCCAGCCTGTACCCGTACCTCTTGTCCAAAATCCAAAGCTTGGATTCGAAAGACCAGAGCAGGTAATTGAGGCTGGCAACCGTTTTCCCGTTTGACGTCAGTACAAGCCTCAAATCGTGGCGCCCTTCTTGAAGGTCGCTGACAAGTTCGTCGGTAGCAACTTGGCCGTCGATCAGATATACCCGCGTTTTCCCTGCCCCGTTTTTTATTTTTACGTCTTTCAGGCTCTTGAAGCTTTTTTCCGGCAGCGAAAGGTCGCACAGTTTGGCGCCGCCGTCAAGGAGATAGTACGATCGCGCAGGCTCTGCGAAATCAGCAGGGATCAGTCTGTTGGCATAAACCCCGTAGACTCCGTTTGCCATTGCTTCCTCTGCAGCCTCAAAATCTATGACCGGGTGGTAGTAAACTAGGACGCCGTCGTTTGCCAGCCTGTATTTCAAATCCTTGATCAAATAATCATGCGCATCCCCCACTGTCACTGCATACAGGGCGTGGTACCTGACAAAACTCAGCAATTCGTCGTAGTCAATGGTTGGCATGGCATAAAGCGTCAAAATTACGTCACGGTACCCAAGCCTTTTTACAATGCTGTACTGACCGTATGAATATATCTGCGGGATAATCCTTTCAATATAGCTTGGAAACATTTCAGCTATTGCTGAAAGCACCCCGATATTGTCGTCTTTAACGTCTGTGATCACCCTGACGTCCTCTGCTTCGTCCAATATGGCAGTAAGCTTTTCAAACGTCAGCGTGTGAAATTTCCCATTTACCAGTATTTCACCAAATTCTTTTTCGCTCAGTTTTTCGTTGAATGCGGCGCCAAAATAGTATCTGGCCGTCCTGCTCCAATCGTGTATCATGATCGGCTTGCCATCGCTTGACAAGTCGATGTCCAGCTCTATCAGCTTGTAGCCGTCGGCTATTGACTGCATCACCGCCTCGACGGAATTGGTTGTTTCGTACCCGTTTATGAAACCTCCCCCATGGGCGACCAGTGAAGGTTTGCCCACCTCCGCGTAGCTCGCTGCTGCTCCAAAAAATACAAACACGGCAACTATGGCTGCTGCTGCCGCCGCTTTTATCATAAATCCGATTTTGCTGTCCTGCACAATCGGCTCCCCCCTTCTCAATCGTCGTCAAGGCCTTCGTAATCATCATCGTCGTTGTAGTCATCGCTGTCATCGTCGCTGTAGTCGTCGCTGCTTTCCTCTTCCTCTTTGCGGATCCTCTCGGATTCTGCCGCCTCTTTCTCGTTGGCCTCCTTGATCTCTTCTTCCCTTTGCTTAATGTCCAAAATAAGCTCTTCTGCAGTCATTTTGCCGCTGTACAACACTTCAAACTGCTCACCGTCCAAGGTTTCAACTTCAAGCAAAGCGTTGGCGATGACATGGAGCTTGTCGATGTTGGCGGCAAGAAGCCTTTCTGCGTCTAAAAAAGCGTCTTCGACTATTATCTTGATCTCTTCGTCTATTTCGGAAGCAATCTCTTCGGAATAGTTCCGCCTGGTTGAAAAGTCTTTGCCTAGGAACACTTCGTCTGAAGCACTGTAATTAACAGGCCCAAGCCTCTCGCTGAACCCGTATTTCGTCACCATCTCCCTTGCTATTTCCGTCGCTCTCATAATATCGTTGCTGGCGCCGGTGCTGATGTCGTTGAGCGTCAGTTTTTCTGCAACCCTGCCGCCGAGCAGGTGGACGATCTGCTCACGCATCTTCGTCTTTGTGCTGTAGTATTTGTCTTCTTTCGGCAGTATCATAGTAAACCCGCCAGCCCTGCCCCTAGGTATGATCGTAATCTGGTGAACCGGATCGGTATTCGGCAGGCTCCTTGCCACTATTGCATGCCCTGCTTCGTGGTAAGCGGTCAGTTTCCTCTCCTCTTCGCTGATGACCCTGCTCTTCTTTTCAGGCCCTGCGATGACTTTTGTGATCGCTTCCTCTATCTCATCCATCCTGATTTTGAGCCCGTTCCTCCTGGCTGTCAGCAAAGCCGCTTCGTTGAGCAGGTTTTCAATGTCTGCCGGAGTGAAGCCCGGGGTCCTCCTCGCGAGGACTTTAGGCACGACAGTCTCGTCTAGGGGTTTGTTCTTCGCATGTATCTTGAAAATCGCCTCCCTGCCTTTTATGTCAGGAATGCCTATCACTACCTGCCTGTCGAACCTGCCCGGCCTCAGCAGCGCAGGATCCAATATGTCTGGCCTGTTGGTCGCAGCCAGTATTATAATTCCCGAATTGTCACCAAACCCGTCCATCTCAACCAGTAGCTGGTTGAGGGTCTGCTCCCTCTCGTCGTGGCCGCCGCCAAGCCCTGCGCCTCTTTTCCTTCCGACGGCGTCAATTTCGTCAATGAAAATGATGCACGGCAAATTTTTCTTCGCTTGCTCAAACAGGTCCCTGACCCTAGAAGCACCAACACCGACGAACATTTCCACGAAATCTGAGCCGCTTATGCTGAAAAACGGCACTCCCGCTTCGCCTGCAGCCGCCTTTGACAGATATGTCTTGCCTGTTCCCGGAGGTCCTACAAGCAGGACGCCTTTTGGTATCCTCGCCCCCAAGTTGTTGTATTTTTTGGGGTTCTGAAGAAAATCGACGATTTCCGCCAACTCCTCCTTTTCCTCATCGAGCCCCGCAACTTCTTTAAACGTCACCTTCTTAAGGTCGTCGTTCTTGTGCAGCCTTGCCCTGCTCCTCCCGAAGGACATGACTTTTCCCCCGCCGGCGCCCTGGTTCATGATGATGAACCAGAAAAACACAAGAGCCAAGATCATGATAATCGTGGGGAGCATCGTAATGTACCAAGGCTGATGCACAGGCTTGTCGCTGTTGTACTTAAGCGTTGCCGCGTCCACTTGGGGCATGATGTACTTTGTGCTGATGTATTCGAAATCTATGCCGGTTGGTATGTATGAAATGATGCTTTTGTCTGAATTCAGCGTGGCTGTAAGCGTCCTGTCCGTCACATTCATCTCTTTGATTTCATGTGCTTGAAGGTATTTCGCAACCTGTGAAAAATCAACCTCTTCAACTGCTTCTTTAGGATCCCTCTGGTAAAACCACGCCATGCCTAAGACTAAAGCGAAAATAACTGCGTATATGCCGATATTCTTAACGACTTTGTTCAATTCGTCTTGTTCCTTCCCTTATCATTTATTAACACTACAATCCTATATTATATTACAATTCGCTGCTGATTTCAAGTAGGAGAACTTCTTTTGTTCCTTCGGTAACTTTATATTTTTCATTGATTTCGCCGCGCCAGCCTGAAAAGGGGTTCAGCACCCAGATAGCTTCCTTTCCAAGGCACACAAGCCTGAAGCGCTCCCTTTCCGTCTTTGGTATTTTCCGGTCCACGAAATAATCCTGAATTTTCTTCTTTCCAGATTTCATGCCCTCCGGAGTGAAACAGTCCCCTTGCTGCCGGCTGCGCAGGACAATGCTTTCGGCATCAGCCCTTGCAACACCGCCTGTGGCATCCCCTGCCGCAGCACATATGCATCCATAGTCGAAGGCCGCCCAAAGGCTTGCACTCTTTGCGCCGCTTTCTGATTTAAACTCTTCCACTGTCAGTGTTTTTTTGATCAGCGCCCATTGTTCTGCCAAGTTTTCATGTTCTTTGCTTAAATGCGCTACTGCGTCACCGTAGGACACCGACATGACGTACCCGCCCGGCAAATTCACTTCTGCCGAAGCGCTGCCACCGGATATGACTTGGTCCATCATGCTGAAATGGGTTGCCGCAATGTCCTGGTCAAGGCCAATCTCTTGAAAAGCTGCGAGGATTACCCTGTGCCTAATTGCCGGCTCTGCCTTTTTCAGCCCGCCCCTGTCCAGCACCACTGCCTTGTCCGTGCCGCCTGCACCGCCAAGCGCCTCTGCTTCCCTTCTCAGCGATTTGTACGCAGCATTTGCATGCTCCCATAAATAATCGTTGTCTTCCTTTGCGCTGGCAGACAGCCTTGCAAGGGCGTCTACAATGTTTTCGTTGAAGTTTGCAGACAAATACGGCAAAAGCTTCAGCCTTATCCTGTTCCTCGTGTAGACAGGCTGCTGGTTGGTGTGGTCAATGCAGGGCTTCAGGCTTTTTTCTTTGCAATAGCTTTCAATTTCTGGCCTGCCAAGGTCAAGAAGCGGCCTGATGACCCATGTGCCATGTTCCCCTTTTCGCTTGTACCCGATCCCCGAAAGGCCGTTTACCCCGGTTCCTCTGACAATTCTCATCAGCATGGTTTCTGCTTGGTCATTTTTATTCTGGGCAACTGCGATTTTAACCTTATCCGCCGGAATCCCCTTGTCGATCAATTCCTTTGCCGCGTCGTAAAATGCCCCGTACCTGATGTTCCTGCCTGCCTCTTCGTCCGTTACCCCCTGCTCCTTGGCTATTTTCGCGCAGTCGCAGGCAACCGCTTTGCACGGCACCCCCGCTTTCCGGCAAATCGACAGTACGAATTCCTGATCCCGGTCCGCATCGCCCGGCCGCAGCATGTGGTTTACGTGAACTGCCTGCAGGCCAAGTCTGTATTCTTCTTTCAGTTCCAGCATAACAGAAAAAAGGCACACGGAATCCGGACCCCCTGAAAGCCCGACAATGACGTGGTCGCCTTTATCAAGCAACTCGTTCTTTTCTATTGTGTTTTTAACTGTTTTCGGTAAAGCTGTTTTATTCATTTCATCACACAGTAGGCAGCGGAATGGTTATATGCTTTTTTCATAATCAGACGCACCATAGACCACCCGCATAATCGAGACAAGTTTTCTGCTTTCGGATACAAGGTAAAGAGCAATGTAGTTTTTTTCAATCAGTTTCCTGTACCCTTTCGCTTTTAGCAATTCATCGTCGACTGCCGGGCAGGAGTATGGCATCTCCTCAAGCCGCTTTGTCTTTTTTTCAATTTCTCCTATAAGGTTTTCAGCTGCCATCGGTGCGCGAAGCATATCAAAAATGTATCTGTAGATTTCGTCCATGTCGCTTTCTGCAAGTGGTGTGAACTTTACACTGTATTTACTTGACATACTTTATCCTCAGCTTGGCAAACACATCATCTGCGTCAAGCAATTCCGCACCATCGGCTGTTTGTTTCTCAGCTTCAGCCAGTTTGGAGTATATTGCCGTCCTCGCAAGCTGCCTCTCATAGTACTCAATACTCATGATAACCAAATCACCGCAACCATTTTTCGTGATGTAAATGGGCTCAAGGCTTTGATGGCATGTTTCAGATATTTCCGTTGTGTTTCTAAGGTCAGTTATTGGTCTGATCTGTGGCATAAAACACCTCCGCATTATTATGTCATTATTATAGCATGATAATAGCATTAGCTCAAGTGCTGCGTCAACAATATTTCCCAACGACTTGCTTTTCCCGTACATCAAGAATCACGTCGACCGACAAAGCTGTTGGCGTAGGTTATCTGTAGTTTTTTGCGTATTTACTGGATTATTCGCTTGATATTTACACGAATGTAATGTATAATTGCCCTATATTGAGCAGGAGGTGTCGTCATGAAACGGAAGATCAGCAGGTATCTTATGGAATGGAAAAACAGCCCTTACCGAAAACCCTTGATTTTGCAAGGTGCCCGGCAAACAGGAAAGACATATTCAATACTCGCTTTCGGGCGTATGCAATACGAAAACGTCGCTTACTTCAATTTTGAACTCAACCCAAACCTTGCGAAGACGTTTGATGGTAGCATTGAGCCTTCGACCCTCGTTCCGATCCTTTCCAGCGTCAGCCGGCAAACCATTGTGAAAGAAAAAACTTTGATCGTGTTTGACGAGGTGCAGCTTTGCGAGCGGGCGTTGACTTCGCTAAAGTACTTCTGCGAACTTGCCCCGGAGTACCATGTCATAGCTGCGGGCAGCCTGCTTGGCGTAGCGATGGGACGCAAGACTTTCTCTTTCCCGGCCGGCAAGGTGGACATCATGACTTTGCGCCCACTGGATTTGGAGGAGTTTCTGCTGGCATTTGGCGAACAGGATCTCGTATTGAGAATCCGCGACTGCTTTGAAACGGATGCACCCATGCCTGCGGCACTGCATGACGCGTTGCTGTCGTATTACCGCCAGTACCTTGCTGTTGGTGGGATGCCTGAATGCGTGGAAAAGTACGTTGCCACAAGAGATTTCATCCTAGTGCGACATATTCAATCGCTTATTCTTGAGAGCTACCTAAACGACATGGGCAAGTACAACAAAGAAAACGAGATCAAGAAGACGCGGCTGGTCTACGACAACATCACCGTTCAGCTTTCCAAGAAAAACACC
>Ga0082212_10001090_pt1 | contig 39808 bp, 33 predicted proteins | sample TergutNt197P3_FD_71548 | JGI IMG/M metagenome (GOLD analysis project Ga0082212, IMG submission 71548) | Neocapritermes taracua P3 segment gut microbial communities from Petit-Saut dam, French Guiana - Nt197 P3 | ecosystem: Host-associated > Arthropoda: Insects > Digestive system > Gut ...
CAAAGCAATTTACAAAGAAGAAATATCCACCTGGGATATGGATTTCGTATTGCCTTCAACTCAGCTCCATGACGTAGGGAAAATTGCCATTAGTGATTTAATTCTGAACAAGCCCGGCAAGTTAACGGGAGACGAATTCGAAATTATGAAAACTCATGTAATCGCGGGAGTGGATGCAATAGAAAAAATAATCAGCGTTACCCAGGAACATGCTTTTTTAAAACATGCGCTGTATATTGCCGGAACGCATCACGAAAAATGGGACGGGACCGGATACCCAATGAAGCTCAAAGGCAAAAGTATTCCTCTGGAAGGCCGGCTTATGGCCATTACCGATGTATACGACGCATTAACTTCCGAGCGCCCCTACAAAAAACCGTTTAACCACGAAGACGCATGTAAAATCATTATAGAAAACGCCGGAACGCACTTTGATCCCGTTTTAGTGGAAATATTCCGGGGAGTTTCGGATCAATTTGACAGGATTGCCCAAGGCACAGGTAAGTAATTGTTAGCGGGCAGGGATTTTAAATATATTGTATTATTTTATTAACAATATATTTTCTCCCTATCACATAACAGTCACATACACCAAAGTTTGGTTCACAAGCTGATAGGCAATCTCGCCGAATGTAATTGGTCCGGCAAACGCTTCAATTTTTTTATGCTCAAGATCGCCGTAGAGGAAATTTAAAATACAGTTACAGGAAAACGCAGATGAATCATCGGTATGTTCCAATATATGCTTGTTAAACAACTCTTCATAGTCAGATACGGGTTTGGCGATCCTGTACTTTATTCCCTGAAATACAGGTGCGTAAAAATTTACAATGTCATCGTCAATTGATTTGAATGAAATGTTGACGCCGCTTCCTGAATAATCACCGACAATCGGGAGCTTTGTGTCTATTTTATTTTTAGCTATATAATCGGCAAAAACAACCTCTTTTCCGTTTACGAGGCATTTTTTAACATGAAACCCTTCTTCGGAAAACTCTATTACAGGGGATGAGGTATCTTGTTCAAAAATATTGATTATGTTGACGGATATGGTCTTATCTTCTTTGGTTTGCAAATGAAGCGCAACCGCTTTACCGGAAAATACTTCCCCTGTAAACCCATTAACCGCCATAGGTGTTTGTCCTTCTTTTTCAAGATTAAGTCCGGCGATCCATCCGACAATGTGGCGTAAAAACATATTTTCATACCCTGATGCATTTTGTGCGTATTCCTTATGAACCGCACTGTCAAAAGGAACAATAAGGACTGAAAAACCGTTTTCATAAGCGTCGGATGACACTTTGCAGATATTCTTTTCGTCATAAGATTGAATTTTAAATTTCTCATAGACGGAACTCGTTTCAGAAAAATCCGTAACAAACAATAAATCACTGGAAACTTTTCCGCCTTCTTCTGCCATAAAATACTCGGTGGAACCGCCGATCCATTTCCCTTTAGGAAGTTTTTTAAGAAGAGCCTCTGTACCCGCGATATGCAGAATCCTCCCTTCTTCAATCATTTGTGCTGCTTTTTCATAAGATATTAACATCTTTTCTTCTCCTTATAATTGCCCGATAGTTTCATAGTCTGCTGCCATAAGCACTTTTGACTTTTCAATAAACCCGGTAATTTCCTCTGCAAAAGTTTGCAGGGTTTCTTTTGTATGGTATTTGGCATAGAGCGTTTTCATGCGTGTAACCAGCATGGAAAATGCCAGTTGTGAAAATTTTGTGTCTGTGGTTAAAATCTTTTCTGTTTGCGCTATTGTTACCGTTACCGGCGACAGCAAGTAATTAATCTTTCCAAGCAAGACAACCTTGCTTGGAGGTTTAACGATAACACCGCCGCCGCCGCATTTAATCGCGTTTGTAATTGTCTCTACCTTCGCTACTGCCGTCATAAATAAAATTTGAGTTTTAGCGAACTTGGGCATTTTGCGAATCTGCCTCGCTATATCAAAACCGCTTGAAATTTCTACATTTCCAGCCGAATAAAATGATGGTCTTGATATTTCCGTATCCAATAAAAACAATGATGGGTTGCAATTAGGCATTGTCTTTAACAAAGTGCCGAAACTGGTTACCCCTATTACATGATAATAGTTGTCGAGCATTTCCGTAACAGTGTCTAACATTACCTGCATCTCGTCGAGAACAATTATTGTTGGTGTACTATAATGAGTAACAGCCATTTTGTTTCTCCCTTTTTTCGCTAAAAATATATTATATTTACATTATATTTTCAATGCATATTATTGTCAACCCCCAATTTTATTCCATTTTTTTTCATATATTCTTCTATTTTTTCTATTCTTTCCTTTCTATTTTTTCCTTCCTTTTCAATATAATAACGTTTTAATAATGGATATACTTTTATTTCATAATTTTCCCATGATATATTTTGATATTCATTATTTTCTTCATTCAATTTTTCTTCCGCAACTACATCAATCATTATTCCGTCAATACATATTCTGCCAAAATATTGTACAACCCATGTTTTTTTATTATCTACAAATGGTTCCATTAAATATTCCAAAAACAATTTTTCCACTTTGTAAAAATGATCCACATGAATTATTATATCTAAATCAAATGGTTCTATATCAACTCCAATAATGGTTTCACTTGCACTTCCAAATACATACCATTTTATTTTTTCTTGACAACATTTTTCTGCAAATATTTTTAGTGAGTGTTTCCAATTTCCTTCCGATTTAAACATTGATTCACCATATTTCACAAAATTATTTTTTATTATATCTTTATGTTCAATATTATTTGGATATTCTTTGGTAAATTTTCCATTTTCCCTTTTAAACCATGCGTGTTCAATATTTTGAACATATTTTTCTTCTGCATTTTCAACACAATAGATAAATTTTTCTTCGTTTTCTGTACAATAACAATCCATTTTATCCTCTATAATTGTTTTATTGTAAATATCCTATTTTAACAATATATTTCTATTAATATTTCGCATAACTCCATGTATACGCAACAAACCAATACACGCAATGGCTCCCCATGCTTCATGTACATAATAACACGCACATTTCGCTGCTTATCATGCAAGACTTGAATAAATTTCCCTGCAAGATGCTATGCTAATCGCCAATTCAGTGGGTTTACCACCGAATTTACCGGGTAAAATGGGTCATTTTGACCCAAAAACGGTAAATAAACGCCTAAAAACGGTGGACATTTGCCTTAAAACAGTAAGCGTTTGCCTCTAAACGGTAAACGTTTACCGCCGCCAAAGCAACCGAACAAATCGAAGTGGACGATAATAGCAAAAGACGGAAATAATGTAAAGGAAATATCACACGGAGCCACGGAGGCACGGAGCTTTATTTATGATTACCTCAGTGTCCTCTGTGATCTCTGAGCCTCCGTGTGAAATTCTTCTTCTCTTTGCTCTTTATTCTTTGTTATTTGCTCTTCCACTGACCACTTCTTCTGCGGGGGTTGCCCGTGCTAGACTGTTTCCGTGCAGCAAAGTTTTACCGTCTCCGAACTAACCGGTCTTATCAGGCACAATTTGGAAAGCTCCTTTCCGCAGATCACGGTAGAAGGAGAGCTGTCCAATTTTCGTCCTTCCGGTTCAGGCCATCTGTATTTTTCCTTAAAGGATCCGGAAGCAAAAATAGACGCTGTAATGTTTAAAAACCGTCTGCCTGCGCTGAACTTCGAGCCAAAAGACGGAATGCTCCTGAGAGTCCGGGGGCGGATTTCGGTGTATCCCCAGCGCGGAAATTATCAGCTTGTATGTGAAGATATGGAGCTGGCCGGCGCAGGGGATATCCTGGCAATGCTGGAAAAGCGAAAACGTGCACTGGCAGCCGAAGGGCTTTTTGACAAAGACAGAAAAAAACCAATCCCGCTGTTTCCGGAAACTGTCGGAATAGTCAGTTCACAAACAGGGGCTGCGGTACAGGACATACTTAACATACTGCGGCGCAGGGCTTCCGGCATTCATGTAGTTATCTTTCCGACACTGGTTCAGGGGGATGATGCAGCGGAAAGCATCGCCCGGCGTATCGAACAGGCAAATCAATGGAAACTGGCAGACGTGCTTATTGTCGGAAGAGGCGGAGGTTCTCTGGAAGATTTACTTCCCTTTTCCGAAGAAGCCGTGGTTCGTGCAGTGGCGGATTCGGAAATCCCCGTAATCAGCGCGGTAGGCCACGAGATAGATAATGCTCTTTGTGATTTGGCGGCGGATCTCCGTGCACCTACCCCATCGGCGGCGGCGGAACTGGTCAGCGCAAACAGAAAAGAAACACTGGAACGGGTTATCTTTCTGAAAGAAGAAATTAAAACCGCACTACAATCAAAACTGGACAGAGCCAGGCTTTTATTGCGGCCTTTTGGTATTGATGATCTGGAACAGCGATTCCGGTCCATACTGCAGCCCGTTCTGGTCCGTTTCGATGACGCCAAGGAAACATTAATTTTTTCCCTGCAGGAAAGACTTGACAAATATCGTATGCGGCTGGCGCTGACCAGGACAAGCCTTGAAGCGGGAAGCCCTCTTGCAATACTCGAACGCGGTTTTTCCGTTGTAATAAACGAACGCTCGGGTAAAATACTGCGGCGCGGACAGGATGCAAAGCCAGGCGATAAACTAAGAATCAGACCTATGGAAGGACTTGTCCTGGCAGTTACGGAAAAAACAGAAAAATTACAGGAATCATAAGAGGATAATGTGATGAAAAACTTTGAAGAACGGCTGGAAAAACTGGAAAACCTGGGTGAAACAATCAGGAAAACCGATATTTCGCTGGAGGATTCCCTTAAAGCTTTTGAAGAAGGGATCAAATTGGCCCGTTCTCTGGAAAAAGACCTTGAAAAAATCGAAAGCCGCATAGAAATACTCCTTAACTCTCCGGATGCAAAATCACAGGAAAGCCCGGAGCTGGATCTGTTCAACGGCGCAGATCAATGATTAGGATCCTTGAACCGGATGAAGCAAAAAAAATTGCCGCCGGAGAAGTAATTGATCGTCCTGCAGCTCTTGTTCGCGAATTAATAGATAACGCACTCGATGCCGGAGCGGCAAATATCGAACTTTCAATTGAAGAAGGCGGTATAAAAAAAACAGAGCTTATTGACGACGGCTGCGGAATGAACAAAGAAGACCTTTCTCTTTGCATTAAAACTCATGCTACCAGCAAAATACAATCGCTGGATGATCTTTCGCGCATTACTACATTGGGCTTTCGGGGTGAAGCTCTGGCCGCCGCTGCGGCTGTTGCCAGACTTGAAATAATTACCAGTACAGACGGCAGAGAAGCATGGCTCCTTGAAACAGAACCATACAAATTAACCCAAACCAGAAGAAAGCGCGGAACCAGTGTCAGAATCTTTGGCCTTTTTGATTCAATCCCTGCCCGTAAGCGTTTCTTAAAGCGGGCATTAAGCGAAGCAGCCTTGTGCCGCCAAATTTTTACGGAAAAAGCATTGGCTTTTCCCGGCGTTTCTTTCTGTTTTGTTCAGGATGGTGTATTAAAACTCCAACTCCAGCCTTGCACAGATACAGGAGAAAGTATTCCTGTTTTGCAAAAACGTTTCGGAGAACTGTTACTTGAGCCTCAGGAACGTCCGTTCCTGCACACCGTAGAAACAGCCGGCAAGGGTTTTAGAGTAACAATCGTATTCGGCGGCCCTGAATTATTCCGCAAAGATCGAAGGCAGCAATACATCTTTGCAAATAAGCGGCGTATCCAGGATTTCGGATTGATGCAGGCTCTGGAATTCGGCCTTGCCGGATTCTTCCCCAACGGTACTCATCCGCTGGGAGCAGTATTTGCAGAAGTTGATCCTGCCCTGACGGATTTTAATATCCATCCGGCAAAACGGGAAGTCCGCTTTGTTGATGCCGGAGCAATTCACCACAGCATTACAACGGCGCTGCGCAATTACACACATATTAATACATACGGCGATACACACAAAAGCCAGGACAACAGACTTGCAATGCAAGCCCTGCTGGAAAGACGGGAAGAATTTACTCCGCTGCCGTCAGGTAACAGAACACAAGAATTATTTGCGGCAGAAAAAGCTACAAACTATGATCCGATTGAACATTTAAGCGCAGGTTCCCCATACAGTGAAAATCCGCGTAATAACATAAGATTTGCAGGAAGAGTATTGGATCTCTTTATCATCGTAGAACGGGAAGACATTATTTATCTAATCGACCAGCATGCCGCCCATGAACGGCTTCTCTATAATAAATTTTTAGACGGCCGTATTGGCACGCAGGAATTGCTGGTACCAATTCTGTTTAACACCGGCAATGACGAAGAAGATCGCTTTCTTCTGACAAAAAAAGAAGAACTGGCCGCTCTTGGCATAGTACTGAAAAACGAAGGCGGCGACTCGTGGCGCATAGAGGCTCTCCCTGCCGGATGGAAAATGTCAGACAGTGAAACGGTTGAAGCTATTCTGGCGCTGCAAAAAGCCAAAGAAAACATTGTAGAACGCTGGGCTGCGACTTTTGCATGCCACGCTGCCGTAAAAGACAAGGATTATCTGGACGATAAATCGGCGCTTGCATTGGCGGAATCAGTTCTGGCACTCTGTAACAAGGAAACATCGCTGCCCCGGTGTCCTCACGGCCGGCCTCTTTGGAAAACATTAAGCCGGGACGAACTATTTAAAGCTGTGCGAAGAAAAGAATAATGCCGCCCACAGGCATTGTGCCGCCCGCCACTTGACAAGAAAAAACTGTTTTTCCATGATTATAAAATCATGTGGGGCTTTGCCCCGCGATCGCAAGGAAATTATTATAGTTTACCGCCAGGAGGCGGTATGTGCATGATAGACAGTGAAACAGTAAAATATAAAATGTTTTTGGAAAGTTCAACAACAAAAGAATTGATAAAATTGGCAGATCAGGCGGGGATCAGTATTCCTCCCGATCTGGACAGGATCTTTATAATCAGGGAATTACTGGATAATGTACTTGATGAAGAAGCAAATTCAAAACCATTATTCGACAAATATTATTTGCATGAGAAAAAGAACATTGAAACATCAGCAATGTTCAGTTCATCTTTAAATACAGCTTCCGGGCCGAAAGGCGCAGTGAATGAAAGCCATCGCAATTCTTCTTTGAATTCAAAAACAGCATCTTTGCCGCAACAGTATCACATTACCTATCTGGAAGTACTGTCCAGGGACCCTCAGTGGGTTTATGTTTTTTGGGAGATTAAAGCCCAGGACAGAGAACGCTACGAAGCGGCTCCCGGTTTTGAAGGGTATGCCCTTAAAGCACTGGAAAACAAAAAAACCAATGAAAGCAGTCCGGAAAACTGCAGAGACGGCGATTTTACAGAGTCATTTACCGTACCTGTCGGAAACGATGATAATTCCTGGTATCTTGGTTTTCCTGCTTTCGGAATTTACCGCATCGCTCTTTGGGTTCGGGGACTGAATACTACGGTTATTATGTCCCGTCCATTTATAATTCCGAAATTTTTAAATAACCCCGAAAATACAAACTATTTATCCAGTCCGTTGATCCGGCTTTCCGGCGTATCGGAATTTTCGATACTTCGATCTGCAGACAGGGTTTCATACAATCGTTCATGAAGCAGAAATACATTTCCTTAATTATTTTTTGTCATCACCCGTTCGTTTGCACAGAACCAAAAGGTGATTTTTCCGAAGAAGAGCATGATTTTTTTGAAGCGCTTTCCGAAACATGGCTGCCCATACTTGATTTGTTTGAACTGCTTGAAGAAGAAAATTTGCCGTTTCGCCTGGGAATGGTTTTATCTCCTTCCCTTTGCGGTCTCCTTCAGGATAACAGGCTTTTGGAACGTTTTCTTGAATGGATGGAAAAAAGAATTGACTTTGGAAAAAAAGAACTAAAACGCTGTGCAGCAAACGAAGAAATGAAAATTCTCGCCGAACAGTATTACAACAGGGATTGCCGCATAAAAACCGCGATGACTGAAAAATACAATATGGATATTCTGGGAGCCTTTGCTGATTATCATGAAAAAGGCAAAGTAGAATTCCTGTTAACCACAGCTACAAACTCCTACCTTCCTTTTTACGCTTCTATGGGAGAAGCGATCCGCGCCCAAATAGAAACTGCATTAATTCACCACCGGAAATATTTGGGAAAGAATCCAACCGGTTTTTGGCTGCCTGAAATGGGATGGACTGCGGAACTGGGAAATTATCTGAGTGAATACGGATTAACATATACAATAGCCGATACCCATGCCCTTGTTATGGGAAATCCTCCGGCGGAAACCGGTTTTTTTTATCCGGTAAAAACTTCGTCCGGCTTCCTGGTATTCGGCCGGGACAGTACTGCCCAGCAGGATTTGGAAAATCACATAACAGCAGAAAGCGGAATATACCGATCCTGCCATGATGCGGGATTTGAACTTTCCCCCAGAACTCTTAAACAATTTTTGGGCGGGGGGAAAACCCGGTACTCTACAGGTTACCGGTATTGGACGTGCGGTGTTGAAAAAAAACATCAGCCGTACAACCGGGAAGCGGCAAAAACCTGCGCTGCCGCAGCGGCAAAAAAATACCTTGACCTCCGGCTTTCGCGCCTGGAAGCTGCATCCGAATACATGGACAACCCTGTATGTATCTGTACTTTAAATGCCGACGAATTACTCCGTACATGGCATGAAGGAATATTTTTTTTAAAGACTTTAATAAGCGAAATCGATCAAAGAAAAACTCCCTGTCTTTGCACTCCGTCAGATTACCTTGCACAAATAACCAGCTCGTCCATTCAGACTGTTGAACCGGGATATTCTTCAAATCTTTTAAACGGTTATGCCGAATTGCTGCTGGACGCTTCCAATGACTGGATTTACCGACATATTTTCCGTTCCATTCAGCGCATGACGGAGCTGACGGAGAGGTTTACCGGCGATACAGGGCTAAAAGAAAGGACATTAAACCAGGCGGCAAGAGAACTCCTTTTTGCCCAGAGTACCGACTGGTCAAAAGCATTAAACCCTCAATATCAAAGCAGAGTAAACAGGGATCATGCCAAACAGGAACTGGAAGGAGCGCTGAGAAATTTTACCACCATTTACGAAGCATTGGGATCAAGTCATATCAGCACAGAATGGCTTACAGCCCTTGAACGAAAACATTACTTTCTTCCTTTTATCAATCACCGGGTGTTTGCACGAAAAAAATAGTTCTACAGATAATCTTCATCCAGGCTTTGCATTGATTCAATGCGCGTATCCAGAATTCCGGAATTCTGAATCAGGGATAATCCTTCTTTTGCAGGATCAAATCTGGGATCAATACTCAACGCTTCTTGCCAATCAGAACGGGCCTGGGAATAATTGCCGGCATTATAAGCTTCAAGTCCCGAAAGGTAGAGGGCGTCAATATGGTCGGCCTTTTCTTTCCTGCCCTGATCGCCCAAATTGATCCGTGCCCCCAGACTTATCCGGTTAAGGGGGGTAAACTGAGTCAGAAGATCCAGCGAATAATTCAAATCCAGGGCAATTTTGCCCAGGTCTACGGAACTTCCAATGGTAAAACGGTAACCGCCGTAACGGCCCAGCAAACCTGCCCGCATTGAAAGAAAATCAGTAATGTTTACATTAAATCCCGCTGCCCAGGAAGGTTTTTCAGACAGGGCAATATCCTGCATATTAAGGGGATAGGTAAAATCAACAGCAATGGTTAATGGCCGAATCGGTTTATATGATAAACCCGCCGTAATTGAAGTCGGTAAAGGTTCGTCTTTGGAAGGAGGCCCTAAATTGGATACCACAAGAGCGGCTGAAGTGTTTTTTTCTCTGGCATTGTAGAATTTCAATACATTAAACCGGACTAAAGCCCCCAAATCCACCATACCCATTATTGCCGACTGGGAAAGCCCCGACCCGGGAATTACCGAGCCTTCGTTTTCTCCTTTGTCATCGGCGGTCGAATAATCCGGCATAAAGCGAAAAGCGCCTTTCAGATTTGCTCCCAGAGAGATTCCGGAAAAGTAGTATCCGGCCAAAAAATTATAAGAAATGTTGAGGGTTACCACTCCTTCCGAGTAATAACCCTTGGAAACCCGGTTTCCGTACATATTGTACTCGGAAAAAGGAGTGTAAAGCCATTTTACTCCCGCCGCATAACCTAAATGGTTCAGCCGGGATGCAAAAACGATGCTTTCTATTTTGGTATCAGCTATCCAGTTATTATGAAAAAACCCCGCCTCGGTGTTGGCAAGCATGGAAGAACCGGCAGGGTTCCACTCAATAAATGTCAGATCATTGGCTACGGCAGTATAGGCTGTTCCCATACCTTCCGCCTGGCCTCCCATTGGAATCCGGAGTATGGGAAAGGCGGTTAATCCTGCATTACTGTCCACTGCGTAAATATCCGACAGGGAACCGTAAGCATCGGGGCTAAAATCTATCGCTCCAAGTGTATCATTTTCCGCTAAAATCAAGCCAAAAATGAGTAAAAACACTATAAAAAAACGTTTAAATTCAGCCATGTCAATACTAATATACAATAATTTATCGGAAAATTCGATTGTTTTCTATCCTATTATTTAGTATAGTGTAGTAATTGTGCAACCGATAGTTAATTAAGGTACTATATTAATGAGGCTATACCGTCCAATAAGGCGGAACCGCACCCAGCAGCGTACAGCGGGGCAGTTGCTCCGCCGGACAGTACTTATACTGACTCTTTTTTTGGCTGTTCCTGTTTTAAATTATGCCCGGGGACAGCAGGATGATGTTTTATCCAGAGTAGACGAGTTAATTACCCAGAAACGGTATAATGAAGCGCTGAATATACTTGTTCCCTACATGAAAGATAATCCCAAAGATTTTGACGCTGCTCAGAAAAGGGTACAACAGATACTGTTCTTTAAAGAGGAGTACAACAGGGTTGCCCAGAAACTTTTGGATGTAATGGAAGAGGAAGAACCTGACAATGAGAAAATTTTAGCTCTGACCAACCAGCTTTACGAGCTTGACCCAGAGCGTATAGCCGAAACCCAGGATTTTATAAACAAAACCAGAGAACTGGCCCTTTTCAGATCCAACATGAGGCGGCTGGATCGTATTCTTACCCAGGGTCAGGAATTGGTTAACCAGGGCCGCCATGCCGAAGCCCTGCGAACCTATACAGAAGGATTTACCATATACCAGGCGGAATTCTTTTCGGGCCAATACGGACCTGCAATGGAAAGCCGCGCCCGGCAGGGAATTACCAATATAAACAGTAATATTGCCGCTGTTACATCCGCGGCAAACGCTCTCCAAGAAGCGGTTAATGCACTGGAAGCTCTTTCAAACCAGGGCATTGAACCGCAGAATCTTGTTACTTACAGGAATGCCTATAACCGTCTTGCCGCTGAAATGGATCGTTTTACCGCACTGAGGAATACTTTTGCAAATACCGACACGGCTTTCAGGGAAGATCTGGTTTTACTGCGGAGGAATTTTCCGCAGCAGGGCGACCGGAATTTCCTGGCTTTTGCAGTACGCCTTATGGAAGGCCGGGGAGAAAATCTGGGGGGCATGCTAAATGTTTTTGATACAATTTGGTATAAATCCATACCTCAAGCCAGAGAGTTATTGGATCAAAAATCCCGGGTCGTATTTACCGCTATTGTAAATGATGCTTCAACAGAGGAATACGGAAGACTTGGTTCTCGTTCGGATATCCTGGCCGCTTACGGATCATTTCCGGAAGATCTGGAAGAACACTGGGGACGCTATGATTTGGCACAAAAAGAAACCATATTTGACCGGAGTGTACCGGTTGCAGAAGCGGGATTTTACCTGAAATTCCGCTATCTTACAGAATCTTCCGCTCTATGGCGTACATTGGGACAGTTGGGAACCCGTTATAATGCCGTTCCAAATCAGGAATCAATAATACTCTGGAGAAACGGAGGAAACGGCGATGAACTTGTCCGTGCGGAAACAAATACAATAAATACACTCAGACAGATCCGGACAGATGCCGGATCTCTTCTTAATACTATCCAACAGGGAAGCGCCAGATATCAAAATATTGAAAGTAGGATTCGCGATCCCGGATACAGGACTTATCTGGAAGGAATCGGTTCATCAACGGAAGATTTGCTCAGGCTGATAGGCGATCAGGAAGAAGTATCTTCTTTCCGGCGGTATACAATAGCAAACGGCATAATAGAAAACAGTGTAAAAGCCCGTGAAAACGAATTTATAGAGAGTAAGGTTTTTTTTGAGGGAACACGGCGGGATGATTATCTGGCCAAATTTCCTACACGGGCTGCTGAACTCCTGACCCAAATGGACAGATCCATGGAGACTGACAGACAGGCTCTTCAAACCCTTCTGGGGCAGTATAATACCGAAAATGCCGGTGTAGCCGGAAGCTTCCGAATAAGGACTCTTCAGGAAGAAGCATCAGCCATGCTAAGCCGCCTGGACAATACACGTTCCGAAGGAAGAAGCATGGCGACTATTGCGCGTTCCCAGTCTACGGATGCGGCAAATCTGCGCCGCGAAGGAGACCGTTTTTATGCCGAAGCACAGGCGGCGCTGGCCCGGGGTGATTTCACAACCGCTCTGCAAAGGGTTGAGAGGGCCGCTCAGTCCTACGATCAATCTCTGGAACGGGAATACGATGAAAACACCTGGTTTATGCGGAATACATCAATACATGACCTGGACGAAAAAATTTCGGAAGCATATAACCAGGAAGTAATCCGCCAGGTAGCAGAACTTATAGAACAAATCCAGGGGAGTTATTACGGCAACGACTTTGATCAGGCCGAAAGGCTTATTTCCCGCGCACAGAACATCTGGAAACTGACACAGGCCCAGGATCATCCTGACCTTGTATACTGGAACAATATGATCGTGGCCGGGATTCGTTCAGGTAGAACTATACCGCCCACCGCACCCCTCTATGCCGAAATGAGCCAGTTGTTAAGCGACGCCCGGAGAAATTATGAAGAAGGAAGGGTACTAATCCTTACATCCGAAACCCAGGGAAGACGCCGGCTTAACAGCGCCAAGCAGGATCTTGAAAAGATAAAACTTGTGTATCCCATGAACGAAGACGCAGGAATACTGGATTTAATGATAGACCGGGAACTGGATCCGAATTTTGCCGCAACCCTGAATGCAAAAATACAAGGCGCCATACAAATAACCAGAACCGGATCAATTGCCGCCAGAATTCAAGCGGTAAACGATCTTCGCAATTACAGGACTGTTTTCCGGGATTTCCTCCCCAACTGGGAAGCCATTATTTTCCAGGCGGAAGTAGACGCCCAACTCAGGCCGCGGCCGCCTAGTCCGGAAGAAATAGCCGAAGCGGCGGCCATTGTTGCCAGATCAAGGTCAATAATTGCCGGAAACAATCTGGACGCCATTATCGGAGCGCGGGACGAATTGAGCAGGGCCAGGCGCATTGATCCCAATAATCGTGATGCAGGCCCCCTCTTTGATGAAGCTTCCAGAAAAATCAGGATTATAGGAACTGTACTTGATTCTGAAGCGGAACGGCTTTTCCAGCAGGCTTCCCAGGCATTAACACAGGACAACCCTGTCCGGGCCCGGCAGCTGCTCAGTCAAATCTATGCACGAAACCCGGATTACCGCTATATAAGTAAAGTAATCACACTTCATCAACGCGTGGAATCAAGGTTATGAGAGCCAGAGGGGAACTTTCGACCTTCGGGCCCGGCGTATTATTTCTGCTGATTACCGGTATTCTTGGCGTATTTTTTATCCCGGAATTGGCTGCACAGGATATGTATTGGGAAGACCCGCATCTCTTTTCTTCCCAAAGCGGGAGTTTTCCCGTATCAGCCTACAGAGGAAACATTGCGGCTGTTGCCTGGCAGGAAGCGACTGCAGAAACCGGCGGAGGCAGGATCAGGGTTAATGTAGCGGTAAAACAAGGCAGAGGAGACTGGATAATCCGGCCCCAAATAACCGAGTATGCCTATTCAGGCCCGGCCGAGCCTGCAACACTCAGTATTGCTGTAGACGATCTGGGCAGGATTCTTGTCGCCGCAGCGGTATCCGCCGGAGAAACAGAGATTCTTATTTCTTCGGATTTAGGTGCTACGTTTACACAGCGCAGGCTGGAAATGGGTTCCGAAAGTTCGGTAGCTCCGCGTATTTATACCCGATCAGACGGCGGTTACCTTCTTTTTGTTACCCGCGGAAGCAGCAGAGAAAGCCTTACGCTTTACTACTCACGTTCTGACAACGGAAATACCTGGTCGGCATTTCAGCCTTTTATTAACGAACAGGGACGAACAATAAATTTTCTTCCCAGTCATGTCAGTTTAGGCGGACGGGAATATGTGATATACCAGTCCCAGGTCAGAACTGCCGATCTGACATTCCAGCTCTTTTTTAAATCTTCAAATGATAACGGCAGAACCTGGTCCAACTCGGTACGAATTACCAGTTTTCGCGATCCTTTTGTCCAGGACTCCCAACCCGATCAATTTGACAACCAGCGTCCTCATTTATCAGTTCAGCAAGGCCAGCTTTTCGCAGTATGGGAACGGCGGTTCAGAAGCGGCCCTCCTCAAATTTACGGAACAAAACTACAAACCAACGGTTCCATATCCGGCGCACCGGACAAGATCAACTTTAACAACGCTTACTGTAATAATCCCATAGCTTTGGAATTAAGGGGAAGAACCTCCGTTGTCTGGTTTGATAACAGCCAATACGGAAGCAACCGTATTATGATGTCTTCCCAGAGCCAGTACGGCTGGGAAGCCGGCACAGATCTTTCCCGCGATGCCGGAGGAGAAGCAACCTTCGGACGGCCGGTTATTTCGAATGATAACCTGATAATATTCTGGCAGGCGACAAGACAAAACCAAAACCGGATCTATTCACTGGCGCCGGATACTTCCGTACTCAAGCCCCAGCTGATTGCGCGGAATTTTACACCCGGCAGGCGAAGCGCAAACAGTTCGGCTATTATTGGCTGGACTCCCCCCCGGACAGGATCCGGTATACAGGGCTATGCATGGTCCTGGAGCAAAAATATTAATGATGAGCCGCCACATGAAGTAATGAGCAATACGGTAATGTCTGCAATGGAACAAACCGCTACCGAAGACGGGACATGGTATTTCTCGATCATTGCACAGGACTTCAGCGGTACATGGTCCGATCCGGTACAGATTTCATTTATCCGTGATACAACTCCTCCGCCTGCAGCCCGGATTATTCCTCCCGAAATGGATGATAACGGTTACCTGATTTCCAATACCTTTTCCATGCGCTGGAATACTCCTCCCGCTTCGGACATAGCAGGATATACCTGGAGCCTGGAATTTCTTGGCGCTTCTTCCACGTTACCGGAAACCGGAGAGGCACTGAACCGGACAGCGGCGGAACGGTTTCCCAATCTGGCACAAGCACCGCGGACTATTATGGGGCCGGGAAATCTTGCAGCCTATACCAATCAGGACAATGGATTGTGGGTTTTTACCGTTTCCGCAGTTGACGAAGTAGGAAATATAGGCCCTGCATCCCGGTATTTCTTTAAAACCAATAAATTTATTCCCTTTACCATTATTACTTATGCCGAAGCCCGCCAGGACGAAACAGGCAACATGATGATGCGTATCCTCGGCCGCGGTTTTTCAGACGGGGGACGAGTAACAAGGGTTATCCTTGATCAGGACGGGCAGGAGCCCTATGACAGGGAGTATCACCTTGAAGCCGGAGAGTTCCGGCTTCTTAACAACAGCGAAATAACCGGAATCCCGGTAAACGATGTTCCGGCAGGAATTTATCGTATACTTTTGGATCACAGCGGGCGGGGAATGTATGTTTCGCCGCCTATGGTTTCCATAGACAGAACAGGAACCGTTAAGTTCGGTGATTATACTCAAATCTGGCAGCCTTCATGGGCACAGAGACAGGTAAGAAAGTTCCCGATAGATATGACTATACTCGCTCTGATTGCAATCCTTATATTCTGCGTAGTGGGATTCTTTGCATCAGTCAGAGGAATCAGCAATGCGGCGGCGGAAGGCGCAGCAATCCGGATGGAAACAATTGCTCTTATCACAGGAGATATTATGCCCTCGGAAAAGAAAAGACGTATGACACTGATCAAACGGAAGGGCGGAGGACTTCGCCTTAAGATGGCTTCTTTTACCATAGCCCTGGTAATTCTTGTAGTAGTAATGATCGCAAGTCCTCTCTATGTGATGATGGGAAGAACCCAGGAAGCAACCCTGCTCCAGGGCCTTTACGACCGTACAAAAGTACTTTTGGAAGGTATTGCCACCGAAGCAAGGGTATTTATGCCCGCCAACAACTATCTGGAACTCGGGTATCTGCCTTCTCAATCAAATGTAATACCCGAAGCTCACTATATAACCATTACAGGGCAGGGCCAGGAACAAACAATCTTCTCCGATTATGTCCTGGCAACCAACGATCCTGCTATTGCCGAAAAAATTAATACTGCTGAACTGGAAATTGGCCGTTCCCGGCTGGATGATACCCTTACTTACAGGACAGGCGACATAGAAAAGGAAATAAATTCGCGGGCTGCGGCGGAAGTAGGAGATACATCAGAAACGATAAATGCATTTACCCGGGAAGCGATTCAATTGATTGAATTGTCCAATCCGACGGAAGAACAAAGAAACCGTATTGACGAAATTGCCGTAACCACTCAGGCGCTTCAAACAAGAATCAGCGAAGCCCTTACGGGAATCAGCGGTGATATCGGCTCTGAGCCGGCCTTCTCCACGAGTTCTGTCAAGGAAAATGCCGCTGAAAATTACACTTTCTTTAAGCCAATCCTCTATCGATCGAGTTCTGATAATATCTATTACCGCGGACTTGTAAGGCTGGAAGTAAGCATTGAATCCATCATTGAACAGATCCGCGCAGCCCAATGGAACATACTCCGGGTAATCCTGCCTATTGCCCTCCTGGCCATTGCTATAGGTACAGTCGGCGCTCTAATACTCTCTACCCTGATTATCCGTCCTATCACCCGTCTGGTAAGCCATGTTGAGCGGATTCGTGATACGGATGACAAAACCAAACTGGAAGGCGTGGATATTGTTATTAAAAGCAAGGACGAAATCGCCACTCTGGGAAACACCATAAATGACATGACTCACGGTCTTGTTAAAGCAGCAATCGCAGCATCGGACCTTTCTCTTGGCAAGGAAATCCAGAAAAAATTCATACCGCTGGATATCGACAGGGAGGGGAATAAGCTGACCAGCGGCTATAAAGATACCAAAAATGTCCAGTTCTTCGGTTACTATGAAGGCGCCAAGGGCGTTTCAGGAGACTATTTTGACTACCAAGATCTTGACGGACGGTTTTTTGCAATTATCAAATGCGACGTTGCAGGCAAAGGCATACCTGCCGCGTTGATAATGATTCAGGTTGCAACCATGTTCCTTGGCCACTTCAGGCGATGGAAACCAACCGAAAAAAATATGCACATAGAGGATTTGGTTTATCAGATCAACGACTTTATAGAAGCCCTGGGGTTTAAAGGCCGGTTCGCCGCCTTTACACTCTGCCTCTTCGATTCCCAAACCGGTGTTGTCCGGTTCTGTAATGCCGGTGATAATATTGTCCACTGGTACGACGCATCGGAAAGAAAAATGAAAATTGTTACGCTTAGGGAAACACCGGCAACCGGGGTACTTCCCAATTTCCTTGTAGAATCCAAAGGCGGATATGCGGTACAAACATTGACCATTGATCACGGAGATATACTCTTCCTCTACACTGACGGCATAGAAGAAGCCAAACGACGCTTCCGCAACACATCATTTCAGGAAATTCTTTGTGAAGAAGGAGAAAAAGATACACCCCATGCTACACATACCGTAGGCCAGGGTGATGAGGAAATGAGCCCGGAACGGGTACAGGATATTATTAATGCGGCAATGAACAAGGAAGTCTATACTTTGCACAAGTACCATAATCCGGAAGGCGAAAATCATGATCTGAAATTTGATTTTACAAACTGCGAAGGCAAGGTAGAAGAAGCAATAATGGCTATGGTGTCGGTGGAAAAAATGTTCCGTATGTACAAGGATCCAAAAACAGGGGCCGATTCCCGGGTTCTTGTTGATAAAAAAGTTGATGATTTTCTGCGAAAACACTTTGTTCAATACCGGGATTATTGCTATGATACCATGGAAAACCCCGGCAATGATGCGTATATGTACTATACTCATGTAAAAGAGGATGACCAGTACGACGACCTGACCATCCTGGGCGTTAACAGGAAATAAATCCATTCCCGCTATAGTGCGGAATGATAAAAACAGAGGAGAATTAATATGGGTTTTAGTGAAACACTGAAAGAATTATTGGATCAGGGTATGGTGGTTTCCAAAGAATTGGGAACCAAAGCCAGTGAAAAAGCGCAGGACTGGGGAACAAAAGGTCTGGAAGCTTCCAAAGAATTTGCTTCCAAAGCCGGAGCAAAACTTCAGGAACTTGGAGAAAAAGGCGCCCTTATGCTGGAGATAAAGCAACTTGAAGGGAAAACAAAAAAACTCATCAGTCTTTTGGGAGCCGAAGTTTACAGTTTATTTGAACAGGAAAAACCTTTTTCGGCTGAAGAACCTGAAATCGGAACAATACTCGGCCAAATAACTTCCCTGAAGGAAACTTTGGAAAAAAAGGAAACCGAGCTTAAGAATATTGGCAAAACCTGATAGTTCCAAAGCAGAAAAAATTTTAACAGCCGCAATTGCAGGAACTTAATTCAAAAAAGTACCGGCAACAGGATCATTCGGATCCATCTCAAGTACAGTGCGGAAAAAAGCTTCCGCTTCTTCTTTGTTTCCCTGTTTCATTGCAAGAATTCCCATATTGCTGATTATCTTTACATTGTCCGGATCAAGCTGCAGCGCTTTTTCCAGTTCTTTTTCCGCAACGTCAAGAGCGCCTGTTTCCAGGAGGCATATTGACATTTCATTATGCGTGTCAGCATTTTCACAGCCCAGTGTCAGTGCTTTTCTAAAACACTCCACAGCATTATCCCAGCGGGAAAGGCATCGAAGCCCCCAGCCAAGAACAAACCAGCCTTTTCCAGCTCCCGGATGACGCTCCAAAAAGTCTTTTGCTTTGTTGATTCCTTTTTCTGCATCACCCTTTCGTATTAAAGAAACCGCTTCGGTAAAATCATCATCATCCAAACCGTTATTTCTTATCTCGGCCAGTAATTCCCTTGCCTTAATTTGCTTGTTTTTCTCGGAATCAAATAATTCTTCTTCAAAAATAGCATCTAAATAAGCTTCCAGACAGGAAGCGGCTCTGGAATAATCCCCCTGCTTTTCATAAAATAAAGCCGCATAAAAAAGTGTATCGGGAACCGGATTTGCAAGGGCTTTTTCGTAAGCGGTTTCAACTTCATCCGGCGCAAAGTCCGCTGCCAGGACAACAGAAGCCGCCGGAGAGGCAGCACGCTCTTCCAGAATCAGCGCCCGGTTAAGGAGTAAATAAGGATCCTGTCCCTTAAGCCCAAACAGCAGATCAAAAATCTCAAGAGCTGTTTTAAAATCTCCATTTCCGGCTTTTATAATTGCAGCTTCCTGTAATTCGGAAACAATTGCCGGTTTGGCGGCAAAAATCAAATTACGGTAATATGTGTTGTTATCACTGTCCGAATTTTGGGTTTTAAAATCTCCATTTCCGGCTTTTATAATTGCAGCTTCCTGTAATTCGGAAACAATTGCCGGTTTGGCGGCAAAAATCAAATTACGGTAATATGTGTTGTTATCACTGTCCGAATTTTGGGCCAAATGCTGAAGAATTCCCGAAAAAATCATTTCCGGGGTAATTTGTTCTATTTTTGTATCAGGCGCCAATTCAACCGGCAGGGGAACGGCGGGGTTAAAAGCAAAAAATTCCTTTCCAATAACTTTCTTTTGCAGTTTTTCCGGAATTGCAATATAAACAAGCGGAAAGGTTTTCATTCTTTATTGCCGGCAGCAGCCTCTGTTGCCGGCGGTTTTTCCGCTGCTTTTTGTACCGGTATTTCACTGACAGAAGTCTCTCCCTTTAAATCGGTTTTTAACCCGAAAAATTCATTAAGCCGTACTTTAAATCCCATCGGTACCGGATCATTAAACTCAACAGCCAGAGCTATAAGATCTTTTCTGCCTTCAACCGTCTCGCTTCGTACAAAAATACCTTTTATTAAAAAACTTTCTTTTGGGTCTTCAAAATCAATCCGGAGTCCTGCGTCCCTGTTCACCAGAAATTTAGCAACCCCTACCATGATGATTTTTGCTCCGGAAAAAGAAACATCACGCAGCATACAGCGCCGCGGTACACCCTGGATAAAGACTGCTGCTTCCTTTGCAACAATCTTCAGCCTTCGGATTGTATCGGGCGATAAATTGATCCGCTCGTCCTTTCTTTTGGCGGAATTGACATTGGCATCCAGCACCCTGCCTATTATTTCAATCAGATCATCCGGCGGGCGCTGTGTATATTGAAGGTTAAAAAGGGCTACTCCCTCCGAACCGCCGTAGGGAGAATATCCGGCTACCCTGGCAGAAACAAAAAAAGTTACAGGCGCGCCGCGATCGGATAACTTAAAACAAAACCGGAGGCTTGTTGAGTTGTTTGTTGCCTGAAGTTTTTGGATCAACCCTGACTGGGTATTGGCCGCAACCTTGGCGCCCTGAAAAGAGCTGGAATAGATAACACAGGGCCAGAAATCACTGCCGCACTTCAGGTGTACCTGCTGGGTAACAAGCCCTGTAACCTGGATTATTTCTTTGGAAAAGGTTACATCTATGGATTTATATTTTTCGTAAAAAGTGGTAATTTTCTGACTTGTTATAACACCCATATTTCTTATACTATAAATACCTTTTCAACAGAAGTCAATTATGAATAAACTGTTTATAATGAAAGTATGGAAAGGAGAAAATCCATAAAAAAACGGTCTTTAAAAGATCTGTTATCCGATCGCTTTTCTGATACATGGAAGCTGCTTTCAGAAACATCCGGCTTTTTAAGCAAAACTCCGGTTTTTTCGCACTATGAAGAAGAACTTCGTTCCTGGCGCCATGAACTGCAGAATGCAAATAACAGCGGAGAGACGTCCAATGGAATCCGGCAGAAAATAGTTTATCTTCGAAAATCGCTTCGGGAACAGGGATACGATCTGAGTCTTGCCAGACAAAACCTGATTCTGGACGGTTTCCGCAATGATGCTTCTCTGGGCGAAGGTTTCCGGCGCGTGGTGATTTATTTTGGAGAAGATGATGTATACTGGCTTTCAGGAGAAGACAACCATGTAACTTTGGCTGAATTTCTGGAACGGCAGATGTTAACCCGGGATCAAAAACAACCTTGCAGAATCCGTTCCAAACATTATTTGTGGTACTGCAGAAAGGGGAACGATCTTGTTCTTTCCGGCTCAGATACCGAAACCAAGGACGACTTTGACCGGCTTAAAACAATGGCCGAAACAAACAGCCTTGTAATCCTGGCCAAATTGAGAGGATTAAAATGAAAAAACACTTTGTATTATTATTACCGGCGTTAATTACTGCACTTGTAAACTGTAATACCACCGCTCCAACAGTGCAATTACCGGCAGAATTGTTCTTTATTTCACAAACCCTGCCTGATCTGGGTATACCGGCCGAGGTGGGAGGGCGATCTGAAAACCCCGAAGATGAAACCGGAATGTTACGGAACGCTTTTCGGGAAGCATACGCGGAAGCCCTGCTCAGAAATCTGAACCTTAAAGGAGTTCTGGGAAGTGACAGGGTCAGCCCCTGGCCCGAAGCGGCGCCGGAAAGCTGGAGTCAGAATTGGGTCAATGAAGAAACAATTCTCAACTCATGGGGCATAGATAACCTGGTATTGGCCCTTGGAAGCTTTAAATTTCTTGCAGAACTTTCCGAATTTTCAGGAAAAGAAAAAGCCTTTGCTTACATTTTCAGCGTACACGGACCAATTCTGGATATGTACGGTAAAAGCGCCGGATACAGCAGAGCCAACGGCGTAACAGGTTACGGTATTCCGCTGGGGGAAACATTCTACTCAGACGGAGCGGCAGTTCAGCGTTTCAGCAGGGGAAGGATGATCATAGCGCCCGAAGGAAGCCGTTTTAGTTTCGAGGATGAATTATTTACACATATGATAGAGAACCTTGAACCGGAAGAAATTGAGAATGAGTTCGGCGGAAAGAATATACCACTGGAGGTAAGCAATGCCTTTATTTATACCTGGGCTTTTTTTATTTCCGAACAGAGCGGAACAAGCGACGGCCCAATAGTTAAGATTTCTTTTCCCAAACCCTGGATCATCGAAGCCGGAGAGGAGTCAATAACCATAAAAGGGTTTTACTACAAAAGTTATAACAAAAGCAGCGAGGCTCTTGTTCTTATTGATTCGGAGCAGCTCCCTTCGCGCGCCCATTACCTTTATGGTTCTTTTTTCAAAGCTATCCTTTCAAATAAACGTCTTCCCGGTCTAGAAACACAGAAAAAACTGGGCTCCGGTACAGGAACGGGTTTGGGCAAATCTTTAGCAGACGGCTTTGCCTTATACGGTCCGCCATTAAGCGATCCTCTGCCCCTGCCTGCATCAAAAATCAGGGAACTATCACCTGAAACTTTCGGCAGTTCTGAACCCGCCGATGATCCTTCCGGTCTTCTCTTTTTGGAAGCCCAGCGTTTTGCCCGGGGATGGATTGTGATTAATCCTTCCAAAAAATCCGAAGCACATGATGATGAACCTGCTATGATATGGATCAACGAAGAGGAAGAAAAAAATACAAAGGCGGAAATGCAGACAGAAACAGAAATCAAAACAGAATATGAAGATGAAGATGAAACCTAAGAAACTGAACAAAAAGGAACATAAAGCATTTTAAAAACTAAAGCGCTTTATTTTCCTCAGGTTTATAAGAGAAAAGACGGTCAAGGATCAGCTTAATTTTATCGGCATACAATTTATCAGCAGCCCATGTACCGGCCAGCCCATTAATTGTTAATGCCGATCCCCGGCGGACAAAGCGATATCTGGGATCTACCAATTCTCCTGTCAGGGGATCTTCGCTTGCATAAGCTTTTAAATGCTGAATATGAGCCCTTACTCCAAGTTCAACAGACGGAAACCAAATACCCTCTTCACCGGGACCAATGGAACCCAAACCGCAAAAATTGTTCATTTCGGGAATTACAAGACCTCCAAAACGGAGAAACCCTGTTTCCAGACACATCTGCGCAAAGGCAACATCGTGGTTTATTCCTTCTTTGTCCGCTTCAGCGATATAATGTGCAGCAAGCGTTTCCGCAAACGCCCTGTCGGCATTAATATTTTCATTCAATAAAAAAGAAGCCAGTTGTTCAGCCCTCACCTCGCCCTTCCCCATGATAAACCACGGAACGGCCGGTAAATCGTTTATTGCAATATCAGGAAACGATTCATCGGGAAAAACAGCATCTATTACAACAGGAAAATCATTTACCGGTTTTGTTATGAATTTTTCCGGAACGGCAAAAACACGCTGGGTTTCAAAAGGAACTATTTCACCAACAAGAATCTGGGACTCAGCCTGTATAATAGTACAAAACAGAAAAAAGAACACAAAGGGACGCATTATTATTGTATCGGTCATGGCTTGACACAACTTAAAGAGGATCGTTAACTATATATATGAAGCGTTTATTTTTTCCGTTGCTGTTGGTTTTTCTGGCAGCGGAGCTTTTTGCCCAGAATCTTACTGCTTTGGAAACACGGATTATTTCTGCGGGACCGGAAGAAATGCTTCGTATGGTAATGGACCGCAATCTGGAACAGGATTTTTTGGACATCTACTATAAGTTTGAAGACAGGGAATTTCATGAATTCTTCCCCGAGTACATGGCCGTTTTTTCCGGAGTTACCGAAGAAGAATGCCTGTTTATTGTACTTAAAGTGGCATTAGTTGCAGCGCTTGGTTCCGGGGATATATACAGCACGGAAGAAGCACTGGACTTCCTGGATTTTTTCGGTGAAATCTCTTCCGCGGAAAATCGTTCGGAGATGCCGGATGATTTATTGGAATTAATGGAAAGCAGCCGCTATTGGCAGGATATCATTGCATTTTACCGGATACTTGATCCCGAAGCATTTTTTAGAAAACGTTTTCCGGAAAATTTTTAAGACAAACGGATAAGCTTACGATGGAACAGTACAAACGGACTGAAGACTGCGGTTCATTAAGAAAAACTGACGCCGGAAAAACCGTTATTCTGAACGGATGGGTTAATAGAAAACGGGATCACGGCGGCATAAGTTTTATTAACCTGCGCGATCGCTATGGAATAACCCAAACAGTAGTCGGGGAAGATGCATCTTCCGAACTTACTGCATTGGTTTCCGAACTTCATAACGAATACTGCATTGCCGTAGAAGGCGTGGTCAGACAAAGACCTGATTCAATGATAAACCCGGAAATGGCAACCGGCGAAATTGAGGTTGTTATTAAAAATCTTGTAATACTGAATAAATGCGATGTACTCCCGTTCCAAATCGAAGATAAAACAAATGCAAGCGAAGAACTGCGTCTCAGTTACCGTTACCTTGACCTTCGCTCGGCAGGAATGCAGAAACGAATCCGGCTGCGGCATGAAGTAGTTTTTGCCGTGCGTGAATGGATGAATGCCAACGGTTTTTACGAAATTGAAACTCCTGCTTTTATCCGTTCCACTCCGGAGGGCGCACGGGATTATTTGGTTCCTTCACGGTTATACCCCGGCAGGTTCTACGCTCTGCCCCAATCCCCACAATTGTACAAGCAGCTTCTTATGGTATCGGGCTTTGACAAATACTTTCAGATTGCACGATGTTACAGGGACGAAGATGCCCGGGGAGACAGGCAGCCGGAGTTTACCCAAATTGACATTGAAATGAGTTATGTAAGCCGGGACGATGTACTTGCCATGACCGAAGCATTTATAGGCCATGTATTCAAAAAAACCCTGAAGCTTGACCTTCCGCCCCGGTTTAAACGGCTTACATTTGAAGAAGCCATGGAAAAATACGGCACAGACAAGCCCGACCTTCGTTTTGATCTTCCGTTGCTCGACTTTAGCTCATATGCTTTAATGGGGGATTTTCAGGCATTCAAGGATGCTTTGGAATCCGGCGGAGCTGTAAAAGCTCTGGTCGTTCCTTCCGCGGCATTTGGAAGCAATTCTGCCTATTCACGCAAGCAAATTGAAGAACTTGAAGCCCATGCAAAAATCTACAAGGCTCAAGGGCTTGCCTGGATGAGAGTAACAGGAACCGGAACTGAACCGGTTCTGGAAGGCGGTGTTTCAAAATTCTTTACCGAAAATCACAAGGCAATAATTGCCGGTTTGAATGCAAAACCGGGTGATTTAATACTTATTACCGCAGATATAAAAAAGAAGACGGCCAATGTTGCTCTGGGGGCAGTCCGTTCCAAACTTGGCAAAGACCTTGGCCTCTGCGGACAGGACGCTTTTGAATTTGTGTGGATTATCGACTTCCCTCTCTTTGAATACAACGAAGAAGAACAGCGGTGGGAGGCCGCACACCATATGTTTTCCCGGCCTCAGGAACAATACCTGACAACCCTGGAATCCGATCCGGGCCCGGTTAAAGGGGACCTCTACGACCTTGTTCTTAACGGCTATGAATTGGCATCAGGCTCAATCAGGATTCACGAGCCGGAATTGCAAAAACGGATTTTCTCCATTGTTGGAATAAGCAGGGAAGAAGCGGAAACAAGATTTGGTTTTTTAACCAATGCATTTAAATACGGAGCGCCTCCGCACGGCGGCATAGCTCCGGGGCTGGATCGTCTGGTAATGCTTATGGCAGGAGAAACATCAATAAAAGAAGTAATTGCGTTTCCAAAAAATTCTTTCGCCGTAAATCCTATGGACAACTGTCCCGGCGAAGTAGAACAGAAACAACTGGACGAACTTCATCTTTCAGTTATCAAAAAAGAATAAATAATTCGCCGCCAGGAGGCGGCGTGTGCATGAAAGAGTACCTCGATCTTTTTTGGACTTTTATCAGAATCGGAGCGGTGACCTTCGGCGGCGGATATGCAATGGTCCCTGTACTGGAAAGGGAATTAATCCGGGGCAAGGGCTGGATAACCATGGATGATGTGCTGGATTACTATACCATCGCCCAGGTAACTCCCGGGCTTATTGCAATTAATGTTTCTACTTTTGTCGGCTACAAGCGAAAAGGACTTCCCGGCGGTATTGCTGCCACAATTGGTTTTATTATACCCGGCGTAACCCTGATGACAATCATCTCTGTTTTTATCAGCCGCTTTGCTGAATTTGAAACTGTTCAGCACGTTTTTGCAGGCATCCGGGTTGCTGTCGGCGCCCTTATACTCAATACAATATTCCGTATGATAAAAGGTTTCTTTAAGGATATAAAAAGCGTGGCCATTTTTGCTGTTGCCTTTGCCCTTTCCGCCCTTATGGGACAATCTCCTGTATATATAATACTTGGCGCAGGTTTTTTGGGATGGCTGCTGTATATGCCAAAAAACCATAAAGAACAAAGTAACGGCAACACATGAATTATTTAGCGCTTTACGTTAAATTTTTTAAAATAGGTCTTTTTTCCGTAGGCGGAGGGCTTGCAACCCTTCCCTTCCTGTACGAAATGGCGGCTAATAACGGTTTTTTTACAGCGGAAGATATTGGGAATTTTCTTGCCATAGCCCAGTCATCTCCGGGTGCAATCGGAGTTAATACCAGCGCCCAGATAGGCTATCTTGCAGGAGGCATACCCGGAGCAATTCTTGTTGCTTTGGGTTTGGTAAGTCCGGCGATCATTATAATCACGATTGTATCCCGCGTTCTTCCGGCCTTTAAGGAAAACATAACCGTTAAAGCCGTATTCTCTGGACTCCGTCCGGCTGCTACGGGATTGATCTTTGCCGCAGGTTTTGGAGTAATGGCATTATCGCTGTATTCCGCGGATATTATCAGTCAGGGAGGAATCTGGTACGAAGGCATAAGATGGAAAGAAATGATCTTGATGCTGGTTCTATTTATCCTGGTTTTAAAATTTAAAAAACATCCAATACTGTATATCACCGCAGCGGGAATTGCCGGGGTCATATTTGGTTTATAATTGTTTTTAACGCATCCTCCAATTCCGGTTTTGGTATACCCCAATTCCTTCCAAACCTGTCCAGCAATTTTTGCGATACATCCATAAAACGGGCAAACACAGCTTCTCCGGGTATTGTTAACCGGGAAAGCAGGTCAGGAAAAGAACGGCGGTTTACAATTTGTTCCCAAAAACGGGCAAAGTTCTTTATTTTTTCCATATCAGATGCCGGGAGGCAATCTGTTTCTGTCACTTCGTATGGTGCAACCGTATTATGCACTATGGAAAAATGATCTTTTATAGCTTTGTCATAAATTGGTGTTCCCGGCAGACACTTGAGTATACCCAACTGTATTTCAAACGGCGCGGAACTGCCTGCTCCGCTAAGAGTTATCCATAAACGATCAAATCCATTTCCGAATGATCCAATGTCTTCGCCGGGAAGACCGGCGATAAGATCGACATGAAGTATTGCATTGGTTTTTTCCCTTAAAAAACGCAGAACTTCCAGTTCTTTTTCGGGGTTGCTGATCCTGTGAATCAAAGCGTTGGTTTTAGCGTTAAAACTTTGTATACCTATCTCCAGCCTGATTGTTTCCGGCGGAAATAATGCCAGAATATTACACAATTCTTCCGGAAAAACAGCGGGGATCATCTCAAAATGAAATTGAACGCTGTAATGTTCTGTCTTTAAAAGACAGAATTCCAGAATTTTTACGGCTCTTGTCAGCTTAATATTAAAACTGCGATCAAGAAATTTAATGGTCTTTATTTTACCCCGGCACCGTTGCAACAGCCTGTCAAAATCGTTAAAAAACGACTCAAGAGGGAATTCCCTGAGCGAAACATTAGCAGCACTTTGGCAGAACGCACAACTGTAAGGACAACCTCTGGATGATTCTGCATAGATTAGCTTATGCTCGAGATCTTCTTCGGTATATAAATTATAGGCATTTTTAACAATATTTAGATCGGCTTCCCCTCCCTCAATGAATTTACCGTAAGTTTTTTTTGCCGTAATCAAATCTTCCGACACAGCCCGGCATAGTTGTGCAAAAATCAACTCTCCTTCACCGCGTATCACAAAATCCGCATAATTAAAAATTTCGGTCTCTGGCGGCAAAGGCGTAAGCTCAGGACCGCCAAGAACAATCACAGGTTTTTTTTCCGGCCATTCATTTTCCAGGTCACGAAGCATTTAACTCTTCCAGGCGGCCCGAAGTTTTTACTTTCTTGTTCTCATCATCATCAGCGCTAAAACTGCCCTGATCATCAAACTCGGAACGCATACTGGCAAAAGGAGAAACGATTTCAAAATCACTTTCTGCGGCCGGCTCTGCAGGATCCTCTGATTTAGCCGAAACTTCAAATTCTATCTTGCTTGCAACATCCTTTTCAGAGTCAGAAAAAGAAAGAGGAACGGGACCGGTTGATTCCGGTTCATCCAATTCTTCCAGTTCTTCAAGCTCTTCCAGCTCTCCGTCATCGCCGGATATTCCGCCTTCATCCATTAAATTATCAACCAGTTCAAGATCGGAAGATTCAACAATAATTGGGATCGATGAAGATGTTACCGTTGTTGTACCGGGAGCTTCATCCAGCCCGGCAATTTCTTCCGGTTCCGAAAGTTCATCCACTTCCAGCGGTTCTTCGGAATCAGAGAGCTCTTCCAGTTCTTCCAATTCTTCCAGAGCGTCTTCTTCGGAAACTCCTTCATGTTCAACCAAATCTTCTTCAAATATTTCCGATTCACTGCCCAGCTCTTCAACTTCTTCTTCATCTCCCAGTTCTTCCAAAACCTCTTCTGCTTCGGAAGAAAGACCGGCGCCGGAAGAATCTGCCGGAGCGCCGGCATTGGCAAACGGCATTAATGCAGCCATTGTATCTGAAGCTGGCCCGCCGCCCGGAATTACCGGAGAGGTTCCGGCTGCCAGGAGCATACGGTTCAGAATATTCTGGAGTTTATCCTCGTCTATTGCCAAACGGGTTTCACGCTTGCCGCCAATAGCAGTAAGTATTTCATCCCAGGATTTATCAATAAGATTATCTATATCTGTAACAAGTTCCTGCTTTCCCTTAACACCGCGCTTTAATTCGATCCTTACATCTTCCCTGCGCTGTTCCAGTTCCCTGTACCAATGGTTCCAGTCCATTTCACCTTTACGTTCGTAGTATTCCCGAATCAATGAAAGCTGGAGGTTTTTCAGCCGGTTCTGAACGATGGTCATGGTATCCGGCTGGAGGTTAAGTGCAAGAAAGATGGAAAGGAAAATGGTCAGAAAAATAGCAGTAAGCAGAATTACCTTCATGGACTGAGGGAAAGCGAAGAGGGATTCGTCCACTACCCGGCCGATAAAAAGACCTTGTTCGGTTTTTTCTGAAATCAGAGCCAAAGCGGAACCGGACATACTGGAATCCAGAGTGGTAAGGTTTAAAAGACCTTCATTCCATATTGAAGAAATAACCGGAATTAACACATCCGCTTCATCAAGAGCATGGGGAAGACCTGAAACCATTCCGGGGGGATCAGAAACAACCGAAAAATTTTCCCCTATTTTAACCCGGCCTTCAGCGATCAGCCGGTCAGCCACTGCCCGGACAGAAACAGAATAAAACACCGTTCCCCGGTATACTTCCATGGAATCGTAAAAAGGAAATGAAAAAATAATTCTTTCATTCTGCTGATCCAGGGTGATTTTGGGATTCCCTCCGGAAGGAACCGCAATTTCCGGATAGGGAACATACGGAGAGGTCTCGTCATAATTTCTGTAAGAAATGGTTTCGGCGCTTCGGTTAAGAATGTCAGCAACGCTGGTAGAAAAGTGAATCCTTATACCCCCGGCGTCGACAAAGCGTACCGATTGGATCCCCTTTTGTGATTCCAAAAGCAAGCCATAAACACGGGTACGTTCAAAAATATCCTGGGCTGCCTGGTTGGGCAGAAAACTTCTCTTAACCGCATCGGTAGCAAGAGCAGCAGAAAACCGGTCACTCAATTCATTAAAGAAGTTTTGAATCGTACCGGCATCCTGCTCAGTTTCCCTTTCCAGGGATCTGGTTATGGAAGGATTATAAAAACGGGTTTCTACAAGATTGAAGAAGCCGGTGAATGCCAGAACAGAAAAACCCGCTGCCAATACTACCGCTATTAGGAGTGAAAGAGCAGCTTTTTGAGAAACAGTCACCGAACCCCACCTGAGAAAAAGATTATTCCTTACAATTATCGGAATAAAAGCAGGCTTTATAATAGTATACAAAGATAGTATATCTAAAAGATGATATTTATGCCACATTAATCCAGTGAAACCTTTGCATACAGTCGAAACCGAACCAATCAGGGTCTTTTTGGCGGAAATAAGGTCCGGCGCCGACACAGAACCACTGACTGCGGAACTGAGAGGGCTGACAAATACCCTGGGACTGAATATTGTCGGGTCAGAAACCGTTGTTATCAGGGATCGTAAAGGCTTTTTTCCGGGCAGCGGAAAACTAAAGGAATTATCGGAAAAAGCGCTCTCGGCCGGGGCTCAGTGTATTATTTTTGACAGTGAATTAAGCCCATCCCAACAGCGGAAATGGGAAGCATTGTGCGGCCTGTCCGTTTTGGACCGGCAGGAGCTGATTATAAGGATTTTTGCAAGCCGGGCAAAAACCAGAGAAGCCGGACTCCAGGCGGAGCTGGCAGAACTTCTCTATGCCCTGCCCCGGCTTTCTCACAAATACATAGATTTATCCCGGCAACGGGGCGGCCGTTACGGTACCCGCGGCTCCGGCGAAACCCAGTTGGAAACCGACAGACGGCAAATACGCGAACGAATCGGTTCTTTGCGAAAAGAAATTGAGGATGTACGAACCAACCGGATGCTTCAGCGTAAACAGCGAAAAAAACAGGGAATTGCAGTTTGCGCCCTGGTTGGTTATACCAATGCAGGGAAATCTTCCCTTCACCGGGCATTAACCGGCTCGGAAGCATTGGTAGAAAACAAACTTTTCGCCACTTTGGACCCCACAGCCCGCAGGGTATACCGGCAGAGTCCTTCCGGAAAAGGAAAAACCATCATTTTTGTCGATACCGTTGGTTTTATCCGCCGGCTTCCTCATAATCTGGTTGACGCCTTTAAATCGACACTGGAAGAGGTCTGCCAGGCGGATATTTTAATTCATGTGCTGGATGCCTCCGATCCTTCATGGAAAGAACATTCCGGGACGGTTCAGGGACAGCTTAAAGAGCTGGGAGCGGAAAACATTCCCCTTATCACAGTTTTGAACAAAGCGGATCTTCTGACAACTGAGGAACTTATTGCGTTAGAAACAGCTGTCAGCAGGGAAATCCCGGCCTTTTCGTCCGCCATTACAGCTGTTTCCGCCAAAAACAAAGAAGGCCTGGAGCCGCTATGGAAATTAATTGAAAAAAGACTTAAGTTTTAATTTTCCCTGCCGATACTGGAGTGGTAAAGATCTAACTTGGGGAGGGTTATTATGGCATATACCAACGCATTATCCGCTTATAAAGAAACGAGGATTCGTACCGCCAGTCCCGGGCAGCTTATAGTCATGCTCTATGACGAAGCGGTAAAACAACTGGATCAAGGTCTTGAGCTTCTGAGTTTGAATAAATCCAGCAAACAAGATCCGTCCAGAATCGAGGTAATCGGCAAGGCAATTATCAAAGCCAGGGATATTGTTACAGAACTAATGGTTTCTCTGGACTTTGAACAGGGCGGCGAAATTGCCCAGAATCTTTTTGCGCTGTATACATGGTTTAACAAGGAATTGCTGGAAGCACATATAGCAATGGACATAGCCAGGATTGGAGCGGTCAAAAACCAATTGGCTGATCTTAGATCCGCCTGGGTTGATATTGCAGTCAAAACCAATACCGAAAACCGTCCTGTTGAGGGCGTTAATATAGCAGGTTGATAATGCTTACCACACCGAAGAATGCAGAAACACAAACGGAAATCAGCGCACAGGAACTGGAAAGAAGAGTAGCCATTCTAAAGCGGTTCCGGGAACTCCTTTCCCAGCAGCGGAACCATTTCCAGGAATACCTTACAGTACTGGATAAACAGAAAGATGTAATCGAAAAGGGAAATCCCGACGACTTAATCGTTCATGTTGATCTGGAAGAAAAAATAATCGGTGATATTTTTGCCATCCAAAAGGTGATCGATCCGCTGGAAGCAATGTACCAGACCCATGTAACAGAAACACTGCCCGGTGAAGTCCGCGAAGTACCCAGTCTGAAAGCCGCGCTGGAAGAGCTCCGTTCCGAAGCGGTAATCCGCTCTGCGCGAAACCGTGACCTTCTGTCCAGACGCATGGAAGATCTGCGGCATGAAATGAAAACACTTCGTGCAAATCCTTATGCAATTCACCGATCAGTTTTTTCCCAGCAAAGCGCCGCACTGGTTGATATTAAGGGATAGACTGTTTTTACATAAATAACCATATTGACTAACAGGAAAATGTTAAGTATCTTTCATATAATGTAAAGTATACTCCTGGGTTCGCACCCTTCGTTTTTATTGGAGGAAACCAATGAAAAAGCTTTTTATTCTTTTAACAGCGGTTTCAATTCTGGCATCCTGTATGTCATATCCAAAGAATCCTGAAACACTGGCAAAGAAAATTATCTATTGGGACGAAAACATACCAAAAGAAGAATGCGCCGCCGTGTTTATTCAAAGAGGATTAACCGCTACAAATTATAACGGCATATCTGTAGACTGGGGGAAAAGCAATATCCTGGTGTATCTTCCCCCGGGACAGGTAATCTTCCTTTTTGACGCAGATTATGACTATGGTTACACACATTTTTCCGGAAAAAATGTTCCGTTCCTGTGGACCTTTAATGCAGGAGATATCCGTTACCTCCAGGGGTGGGCAAGAGACGGGGAGCCGGTAATCCTGGTAGTCGATCCCCATGACACAACAAGGTGGGATAAACAAAATGCTTTTATAATTCCAAAAGGCGGAAGAACCGTTTTAGAATAGGAGGAAAAAATGATACGGCACAAATATTTATTACCGGTTATTCTGGTTTTCGCAGTACTGTTGATTTCAGGCTGCAGTACCCCTCCGGGAAAAATTGTCTATGATCCGGGGTTCCCGCCGGAAAAAACAACTGTGGTGGTTTTTGAAGAACCAATACAAAGTCAGTCAATACAATGGGATCGATGTTCTTGACGCATGGTATCCAAATGGAAAATTCCGAAAAAACACAGTTACTCTTCCCGCAGGAAACACGTCTGTAATCTTTAATCTTAGCGCAGTTATTTCAGTCGGAAATACCAATTTCCTTATTAAAGCCGAAGATATTGAGCTGCGTTTCGACTTTGAAGCAGGAAAAGAATATCAACTGGGCGTTTATAGAGAAAACATGGGCGCACAAACCTTTTTCCTGGGAAGAATAAAATACGGTATCGCTATTTGGGATAAAGCTGTCAGCCACAACTACAAATTGGATAAAGCCATAAAACACTGGGAACTGGGTCAAACCTAATCAATAGTGATGTCTGAACAGGTATTGTCAAAGGAGGCTGCATGATTCGCCGTTCGGTTTTTGTTTTGCTTATTTTGGTTTTTGTCTTCCCGCTTTGTGTTTTCTCCCAGCAAATTCCCGCAAGCGGCGGTCTTCGGGATTATGTTGGATTAATAAACCAAACCTACCACCCCGATATCGTTGCGTTCTTTGGCAAGATCAAGGCCGATCTTGCCAAGAGAGGCGGCAACGAAACGGCGATTAAGGCAATAGATATCTTCCTCAGGGGAGATACCGGATCGGGTTTTCTTTACAACGACGCCCGCGGAAACCTTTATGTAATTACCAACAACCATGTGGTCGCCCAGGCATATTCTCTCTCAATAACCTTTGAACGGCAGGACGGTTCAAAAAGAAAGCATGAAAACATCAGGATCATTGCCGCCGATGAAGAAAATGACATTGCCATACTGGGCTTTTCCGCCGCAGACAGGCCTGCAGGAAGAGGATTAACGCTGCTAACCCGCGCAGTGGACGAAGGGGTTGATGTATATTCCGCCGGATTCCCCGGTTTGGGAACAACACCTCTTTGGCAGTTTGGCCGCGGTATGGTTTCAAATGCAAACGCCCGTTTTCCAAAGAGCTTTGATGATGACACATTAATAGGCCCTTTTATTCAGCATACCGCAGAAATAGATCCCGGCAATTCAGGCGGCCCGCTCCTTGTAGTTGACAGGAATGCTGCAGCGGGTTATACAGTAGCCGGAATCAATACCTTAAAAGCAGTCAGAAGGCAGGCGGCAAACTACGCTATTCCGGTAAGCACCATTCAGCCCTTTATCACCGGCGCCTTGAATCCAAGGCCCGAAACCTACAGAGCCGCCCTGGATACACGGCTTGCTGGCTTTGCAGAAGGCCTGAGTGTCAACAAGGCAGTATATCCTCATATTGCACGTTATCTTTCATCCAACTGTATCGGGGAAAATGCCGAATATGCCATGTCGGAAATGTACGACAAGGGCAGTTCGCTGATAAGGCGGGCATTTATAGATAAATGTGAAGACAGCGTTGTTGAAGCAATGGGTTATGCTGTAGCCTGGACAATCGAAAACAGTATCCGGGGTCAGGGAGTGATCAGAGCTTCCATAAAAGAAGTTACCGGCGCAGGTGAAGAGTATACCGCTGTCTTTACCATTAACAACAAAGACTTTAGTTCCAAGTGGGTATGGGAATACGGCAACTGGCGGATCAGGAGCTTCGGTACTGTCGCTGCCGGAGACAAAGAACTGCTTGCCAAGAAAGAGAAAGCCAAAAAAACGGCAGAAGACCTGCGCATCGACAGGTACAATGTACATTTAGAAGCCGGTTATGCCTATCTCTTTGACAGGGCTTCTGCCGCCGGGTATGTTTCGTTTGACTATGCAGGTTTTGGCGCAAAAGCATACTTTGCAGGATCGGACTTCTTCAGCATAGGTGCATTTGCCGGGATTCGCGGCGGCTTCGCCCTGGGAGGAAGCGTAGGTATAATGCCTTACGCAAGAATTGGTATTGATTACCAGCATGATCAGAAATATAAAGACTTTTTTAAAGACGCATCGGATTCAGAACTTGGTTTTCCTATTACAACTATGGTACAGGCCGGGGTTAAAGTAACTACAGCCAAAGTACCCGGCCTCTTTGCGGGTATGGCATTCCAATACAATATTTTTAATATGCATGATACCAGGGTTTACGATAAAGACAACCTTATGAAAATGGGGTTATGCTTTACCGCAGGGTACGCATTCTAGGGTTCACCGTAATTTTGTTTTTCCAAAAGGGATCCTTGCATTTTGCAAAGATCCCTTTTTTAATAAGTATATTTATTGCTTCTCCTGCCTCTTCTTCTGACCATGTTTCTAAATCCACAAGGAGCCTGACCGCTTCTTCAACCGAATAGGAGCGGCGGTTTCGGCGGAAGAAATCTACCATACTGTCTTCTTCCCGAAGCTTTGTACTGCTTTCACCTGCACAAACATCACAGCATTGTCTTTCCGGTTTACCGTTGTCTCCTTCGTAATTTAGCAGATTCAGCAAAGCTTCCCGCCGGCATTGAATATTATTCCTGGCATAGGCAAAGAGCTGCTCAAGCCGTATTTTATCCTGCGCTGTTTTAGCCCTTTTAAGCTGGATTGTATCTTCCGGCCCCCATAACAGGATAGCCCGTGATTGTTTTCCGTCCCGGCCTGCCCTGCCCGATTCCTGAAGGTACGATTCTACCGTTGGAGGACAATCCCGGTGTATTACCGTGCGAATATCAGCTTTATCAACACCCATGCCAAAAGCGCACGTCGTAATTAATGCCGCATCTTTGTTTCCAAAGTACCAGTTTTCCGTTTCTTTTTTTTCTTCCCGGCTTAACCCTGCATGATAAAACCGTATTTCTTTTGCCCAGCTTAATCCCATTTCCATAAAACGGTTTCGTAAATATTTTGCAAGACGTTCGGTTCCCGGCCGGGAAGAACAAAAGACAATGGCCGGCCTGGAGTTTGCCAAAAGAAAATCCTGTACCGCCATGTTGCGTAATATACAGCCAACTGCACGGTATTCAATATTGGGCCGATCCGGATTACCGGTAATACATCTGACATCTTCGTCGTTAAAAATGTACTTTTTTATTTTTTCCAGCACCGCTTCCGATGCTGTTGCGGTAAAAGCAGTTACCAGAGGAGAACCGGCCGCTTTTAAAATAGTATGTATCTCCAGATACGAAGGACGGAAGCTTTCTCCCCATTCACTGACACAATGGGCTTCATCAATCACCGTATGGATTATTCCCAACTCAGGCAGCCGTTCCTGAACTTTGCGCGTTAATAATACTTCCGGATTGGCTATAATAAACTTGCTTTCGCCGGCACGAAGTTTTTTCCAGACAGCTTCCCGCTCTTCTTCACTTTGTCCTCCGCGAAGCAACACAGGCGAAAACCCTTTTGCCGCAAGACGCCGTTCCTGGTCCGCCATCAGAGAAAGGATAGGATATATTACCAGTGTCGGACCGGTTCTGGCGCTGTTCGTTCCGGGTAAAGGCTTTGCGCCGGCAAGAAGCATGGCGGGAAGCTGGAAACACAGCGATTTTCCGGCTCCTGTGGGCAGGATTACAATTTGCCTGCCGGGGCTTTCTCTGTCATGTTGCGTTTCATCATTTACGCTGTCATTAACCGGAACAGTATCTGTTCCCGGCCAATGTACGGCTATACCCGCTGCCCCGGCAGCTTCAAGCAAATTGGAAATCACCAGACGCTGATAGGGAAAGAGATACGGTAACCCAAAAAGTTTTTGTGCAGCATTACTCAAAGGATCAAAGTTGTTATTATGTTCCGTTTCCATTACGTTTCCTATTGATAACAGGGAAAAAAATAACATGGCGCTTGTATAAAAAAATATTTTTTTCATACAAGCGGTACAGTCATTTTTACCCTGTAGATAGTACAATGTCCAATTTTCAAAACAATACAAATTACTACAGGACGAGCATGGATCTCCTGTCCGCCAATTCTGTCAGGGTTGCCTGTGTTCGTGATCTTCCAAAAGAAAAAAGACCGCGGGAACGGCTCCTGTGCGAAGGGCCGGAAAAACTATCCGACAGGGAACTGCTCAGTATTCTTCTGAACACAGGCATTAAAGGAAAGAGTGTCCATATCCTGGCCGAAGAACTGCTGAACAAACTGGACGGAAACAACGGTATTCCTTCATGCAAGGAATTGACAGAAATTGCCGGACTGGGAGAATCCAAGGCCGCGACTATTGCAGCCGTACTTGAGCTGGGACGGCGCCGTTGGGGTGTAAGGGAAATCAGTCTCCGTTCCCCCGAAGATGTTTACAATTTAATTAAACATTATGCAGACCGCAGGCAGGAACGGTTCCTGTGCATTTCGCTGAACGGCGCCCATGAAGTGCTTGCGGTTCGTGTAGTAACCGTTGGACTGGTAAACAAAACAATAATTCACCCAAGGGAAGTTTTTTCCGATCCCCTGCAAGACCGAGCAAGCGCTATTTGCGTAGCCCATAATCACCCTTCGGGAAAACTAAAACCATCCGGAGAAGATAATGAGATTACACGTCAGCTCAGAGACTCAGCAGATATTCTTGGCATAAACTTTCTTGATCACATAATTTTTTCCGCTGAAGGGTATTACAGTTACAGCCAGGCTGCCCTTCAGAAGAATTAAAACGAACCCTGGGGAGCCGCTGATTTATTCTCGATTGAATAAATCAGTGCTTTCCTATGTTTTTATTCCCAGTAAAGCGCTGTAAGCATCCAAAGCTCCGTCACCGGAATTCCCTGAAAGGACTTTTTTGGTCAGAATCTTGCCTAACTGAACCCCTTCCTGATCAAAGCTGTTAAGATTCCATACAAAACCCTGAAACATTACCTTGTTTTCAAAGTGAGCCAAAAGGCTTCCAAGAGCTGCAGGGGTTAGCTGCTTTCCGTGAATAAGGCTTGACGGGCGGCCGCCGGGGAAAAACTTGTTTTTGTCTGCATCATCTTTTCCTTTGGCAAAGGCCACAATCTGCGCTGCAAGGTTTGCTTTAAGCTTGGTCTGGCTTACCGAGCCGTCTACTGTTACATCATCGTCCCGCTGACTGTCTTCAAAGCCTACAAACTGAAGGGGAATTATATCCGTTCCCTGATGAAGAAGCTGATAAAACGAATGCTGTCCGTTGGTTCCCGGTTCGCCGAACACCACCGGCCCTGTTGCATAGCTTATTTCGCCGCCTTCCCGGTTGGTACGCTTGCCGTTGGATTCCATGTCTAATTGCTGCAGATGTGCGGGAAAGCGGGAAAGAGCCTGGCTGTAGGGAAGCACCGCAGTCGACGGGTATCCCAGGAAATTACGTTCCCAAACGCCAAGCAAGGCATCAAGGAGCGCAGCATTTTTCCGTATGTCTTTATCCAGGGCGCTTTGATCAGCTTCGTGGGCGCCCTTGAGGAAGTCTGCAAAAACATCGGGACCAAAAGCCAGGGAAAGGATCACCCCGCCTACTGCGGAAGTAGAAGAATAACGGCCTCCGATAAAATCATCAATATAGAATGAATCAAGGTAAGCCGGATTTCTGGCAAGAGGACTTGTTTCGCTCGTAACCGCTACTATATGCTTGCCGGGATCAAGAGAAGCTCCGGAAAGTTTATCCTTTACAAAAAGTTCGTTTGCCAGGGTTTCCTGGGTTGTACCGCTTTTGGACACAAGCACAAAGACCGTTTCCGAAAGATCAAGCGACGAAACAACAGCGGAAGGATCATCGGGATCGACATTGGAAATAAAATACGCATTGATTTTTTTCCTGCCGTTTTTAACAGCCCAGTTGTCCAGAGCAATATACATGGCCCTTGGCCCTAAATCCGACCCCCCAATACCAATCTGAACGGCATTTTTAAATACCTTACCGGTAGAACCTTTAATCTTGCCGGCTCTTACCAATTCGGCAAAAGCCGAAAAGCGGCCGAGCTCTTTTTTATAAAATTCACCCAGATCCTTTCCTTCATACACAACATTTTTGCCGGATTGACCCCTCAAAAGGTGATGAAGCACCATTCGCTTTTCGCCGGTGTTCATAACTTCACCGTCCAAAAGCAGCCGGTATTTACCTATAAGTTCCTGTTCGTCCGCCAGGCTTTGAAGCGCAGCCAAAACCGGCTCGTCGGCCGCTTTTGCCGCCCAATTGTAAGAAAGATCGCCTGCCATAGGAACAGTACAGTTCTTTACCCGCTGTGCATCAAGAAGCGAGGCAAAATCAAAGTTTTTCCCGGCAGGAACCAGCGATTGCAGCTTTGTCCAGGCTGCGGTTTTATCCAAATTGGTGTAGTTCATGGGGAAATTATAGCAGGTTTTTTTTGCCGCGAATAGCCGCGAATTTTAAAGGATATATGTTTAAAAACAATATTTGACAAGTATTCACAATATGTATACAATTAATCACAGGGGACGCAATTTATGGTTAAAAAATTGATCCGGCATGGAAACAGCGCCGCTTTGGTAATTGATAAGCCTATAATGGAAATACTAAATATAACAAACGAAACAACTTTTGGATTAAGCACCGATGGAAGAAATATAATTCTATCGCCTCAGACTGAACATAGTCAGGAAAATAATATTCTGTATTCTCTTGAAAAGATAAATAAACAATATGGGGCAGTTTTAAAGAAACTTGGCGAATAAAAATGATTATTTTTT
>Ga0082212_10001092_pt1 | contig 39773 bp, 32 predicted proteins | sample TergutNt197P3_FD_71548 | JGI IMG/M metagenome (GOLD analysis project Ga0082212, IMG submission 71548) | Neocapritermes taracua P3 segment gut microbial communities from Petit-Saut dam, French Guiana - Nt197 P3 | ecosystem: Host-associated > Arthropoda: Insects > Digestive system > Gut ...
AAGTGAGGGGGGATTTTTCCACCGGTTTTTCCACCATATTATGGTGGAAAGTGGTGCTTTTCGGTGCTTGAGACGTGTTAAGATTTGAGAATAGAAAAATCCTGTAGCCGTTGAAGCTACAGGATTTTCTGTTGGCAGGGGTTGAAGGGATCGAACCCTCGACCTACGGTTTTGGAGACCGCCGCTCTACCGGCTGAGCTAAACCCCTGTATGTATTGCGCCGCTTTTTGAGGTTATTATATAGGATGGTTTTCTTATCGCGAAACAGCGTATCATAAGCCGGCTGCAAATGCAAGGAAAGTTTCCGCTTCGCTTTAAAACATGCCGAACTGTTTGCAGAGGAAGGTCCATAAAAACATGGTGACGCAGGAAACAACCGATGTGGCGACCACTATGCCGGCGGCGAGGTCGGCATCGCCGCCCATGCTCTGCGCCATGACAAAGGATGTGACCGCGGCGGGCGAGGCGAAAATAATCAAAGCTGTAATGAATTCGATGCCGCGAAAACCGAAAAACGCCGCCGCGGGCAGGCAAAAGGCCGGAATGATGATGAGCCTGAATAAAGAGGTTACGACGAGGTCGCGTCTGTTTTCGCCGACGCCTGTCGCGCGAAAACACGCGCCCAGCAAAAACAGCATCAAAGGCGTAGCCATGACGCTGACGTCGCTCACGATGACGTCAAGGATATAAGGCAGTCTGACGCCCGATATAAGCGCCGCTATGCCGCATACGGCGCTGACTATAAGAGGGTTTTTTACAATGGCGATCAGCACTTCCCGTATGCTTGTGCGGTTGCCGCGATAGTGTTCGAGCGTTATGACCGCCAAAACATTGAAAAGCGGCGCGGCCACTGCCGTCATAACGGCGGCAACGCCGAGATCGCCGCCGCCGGTTAGAGAGGAAGCCAAAGGCATGCCGAGTATGACGTAATTGCTCCGAAACATGCCCTGTATCATTACCCCTCTTTTTTCCGGCTTTTTTTCGACTGCCCGCGTTATCAGCGACGACAAGGCGTATACGATAAGTATTCCGGCCGCGCAGAAAATTATCAGCTTCGGTTTGACTGAGGCGGCAAGGTTTGTGCGGTATATGATATTAAACAGAAGACACGGCAGTATGACGCGAAAAGCCGCGTTGTTTATTTTCAGCGCGGATGCGTAATCGATGAGCTTCATTCTTTGAGCCAGATAGCCGAGCGCGATGACGCCGAACATAGGCGCAACGGCGTTTACGGAAATGATCAGATTCTCCAAACACACACTTCTTTTCTGAAATCGTTATTTACAGTTTACAACACCGGCCGCCGGAAAACAAGCGCCGGCAAAGCGTGAATGACCGGCTTTTCACGGTATTTGTTCCCGTTGCATAAGTATCGGGCGGGTGCTATACTGAAGCAGGAATTTAAACCGACCGGTATCAAGATCTGTTTCGAGCCTCGGCATAAGATAAAACGAAGGGAACAAGCGAAAAAATGAACGAGGGGATTTCCGTTCGCTCCGTCAGCCGGGCGGCGGCGCTCGCGGCGGCGGAGGTCGCGCTGTCGCGTTTTTTGTCTGTCAACACATTCAATATGAAAATCGGTTTCGGTTTTGTGCCCATAGTGCTGTGCGCCGTTATGCTCGGCCCGGTATGGGCTGCGGCGGTATATGCGCTGTCGGATTTTTTGGGCGCCGTCTTATTTCCGATAGGACCTTATTTTCCGGGATTTACGCTTACCGCGGCGCTTTCGGGGCTGGCGTTCGGCTTTTTCCTTTACAGGCGGGAGGTGAGGATATTTCCTCATGTCATCGGCGCTGTGTTTACCTCTTGCGTTGTGCTCGGCCTCGGACTTAATACGCTGTGGATAGCATTGCTTTATGAAAAAGCGATTTGGGCGATAATACCGGGAAGGCTGCTTCAGTGCGTTATTCTGATATCGGCGCAAACGGCGCTCATCCCTTTGATCTGCAGAGTTTCCGAAAGGCTGAAAGGGGCGGCTTGATTGAGGATCATGGCAGTGGATTACGGCGACGCGCGTACCGGGATCGCGGTTTCGGATCTGACCGCGACCATTTGCGGCGAAGCTCTGACGATCGAAGAACACGACATGAGAAACGCTGCGCGGCGAATCGCGCTCACGGCTGCGGAAAAAAACGTATCGCGTATCGTTTTGGGATTGCCGCTCAATATGGACGGGACGGAAGGGCCGCGCGCGGAAAAAAGCCGTGAGTTTGCAAAACTCTTGACCGACGAGTCAGGGCTTGAGGTGCTGTTTCGCGACGAGCGGAAAACGACTGTCGACGCGCACAGGATTTTGAGCGAGAACGGTAAACGCATGAAAAAACATAAAAAAAACGTGGACGCCGTCGCCGCGGCGCTGATTTTGGAAAGCTATCTGCGTGAACCGAAGCGATGAGCGACCGCGGCGATCCGGCTGTTTGAATTGATCGCAAAGGAGTTAACATAAAATGAATATGCGAGATATATTGAGTCGCTGCGACCATACCCTCCTGCGCCCGGAAGCCCGGGCGGAGGAGATCATCAGACTTTGCGATGAGGGGATGAAATACGGCACAGCCTCGGTGTGCATACCGCCATGCTGTGTCCCGGCGGCCAAAGAGCATGTCAAAGACAGGCTGAGAATATGCACCGTTATCGGATTTCCGAACGGTTATTCGACAACAGCCGTAAAACTGGCGGAAACGAAAGACGCGCAAGAAAACGGCGCCGACGAGATCGATATGGTGATAAACATATCGGATTTAAAAAGCGGGAGGTTTGAATCTGTTGCCGGCGAAATTAAAGAGCTGAAATCGATTTGCGGCCGGCAAATATTGAAAGTGATCATAGAAACCTGCCTCTTATCCGACGATGAAAAGAAAAAAATGTGCGAGATCGTCTCGGAGTCGGGAGCGGATTTCATAAAAACGTCGACCGGTTTTTCGACCGGCGGAGCGACCGGAGAAGACGTGGCGCTGCTTCGTAAATACTGCGCTTCGCATGTTAAGATCAAAGCGTCGGGGGGAATTTCAACGATTGCGGACGCTGAAAATTTCATTGAACTCGGCGCTGACCGGCTCGGCACGAGTCGTATTGTCAAGCTTGCCGCCGAAGCGGGATTGTAAGAAATATCAAGAATCGCCGCGCACATTACACATATGATTATACATATGATAACAGCGCGTCGCATTTACAGCGCCGTGCTGTTTGTTTATGATAATTATTATCGACATTTGTCGGATTTACCTTGTGCCGGCGTAAAAAACGTGTATAATAATATTTGAACTGTTATGCTTTATCGTTGCCCGAAAGCGCGCTTTCGCCGGTTGTTCGCCGACGAGCGGGAGAGGTAACCGCGAAACTGATGGATATGTCCGGTGATTTTTTAAAAAGACGCGCGGAATATACCGAGGCGCTGCACAGATCGATCGGGATATTTTTATCTGAATCCGGTGAAGATTTGGACGCTGTTATGTCAAACGGATTGCGCCCGGTTGCCGTCGCGGCGGAATTGGATCGCATTATCGTTTACAAACTCATTGATACAGACTGCGGAAAGCGTTTCAGTCAAGTCTGCCGTTGGGTCAAAACGGAAGACGGGACGGCGGCGCTCGACGAAGAATTGATAATCCTGCCTAATGACCCGGCCATTGAAAAATGGATCGAGACTATGTCGAAAGGCGGTTTCGTAAACATACAGACCTGTAATATGACTGCCGGGGAAAAGGTTTTTTTAAGCACTTACGGCGTATTGTCGATGTTGTTGGCGCCTGTCTTCGCAAACGGCGAATTATGGGGCGCTATCGCTTTTCAAGACCACACTAACGAGAGAACTTTTGATGACATAACGATTGAACTCTTATCTTCATCAGCTATCGTTTGCGCCGACGCTTATATCAGAGCGGAGAAGACGGCTATTGCCGATAAAGCCGCTGCTGATCTGAAACGCGGTAAAGAACACACCGACACGCTGAACATGGTGGCGGAACTGCTTATCGCGCAAAGCGGAGATTCGATCGAGGATGCGATGACAGAGGGAATAAAAATGATAGCCGATCTGATCGATGCGGACCGGTTTTCAATTTTCCGAAATTTTCCCGGGGGTGACGGACTGCACTCGTCACAGATATACCGCTGGGACAGAATGTCAGGCGGCACCACTGAACCGAACAGCGCTTTTTCCGACGTCAGGTACGTTAAGATAATGCCGACTTGGGAACAGATTTTCATCGAAAATAAAACGGTCAACAGTCCGGTGAGATTATTGCCGGAAACGGAGGCCGCCGTTTTTTTTGCTTCCGGCGCCGTATCTGTCTTTGCCGCTCCCGTGTATATAAAAGACGTCTTTTGGGGATGCGCGATTTTTGAGGACCACGAGAACGAGCGTGTTTTTGATGATGATTTGGTAAAAATGATGCGTTCGGCGGCTTATTTATGCGCGAATACCTTGATACGCGCCGAAATGGAACGCGAAATAACCGCCGAAAAAAATCTTGCCCGCGATATGGTCAACGCCGCGCCCACCGGGCTGATTGTTTGGGACAAAGACCTGAATATCCTCGATTGCAGCGATGCGATCACTGAAATATTCGGCGTTTCAAAACAGTATTTTATCGACCGATTCAACGAGTTCTCACCCGAATACCAGGCTGACGGGGCGCTGTCTCACGAAAAAAAGGATGTTATGCTGAAACGGGCGCTCGAAGGTGAAGATGTGGTTTTTGAGTGGATGCACCGGTCGTTCTCAGGTGAATTCATACCCTGCGAGGTCATGATGACCCGCGTTGTATACAATAATGAATTCCTGCTGCTCATATACATATATGATTTGCGCGAGATCAAAAAAATGGAAAAAGAAGTCGCCGCGGCGGAACACACTCAGCTTATGATCGACGCCACGCCGTTAGGCTGTATATTAGCCGATGAAGGTTCCGGCATTGTGACCTGCAATAAGTCGGCGGTGGAGCTGTTCAAAGCGGCTGCCAAGGAGGAGTTGATCGATTCTTTTTATTCTCTCGGGCCGGAATACCAACAGGACGGCAGTTTGACTCGCGAGGTTATCGAGAAGGCTATCGGGAAAGCTTTCGGAGAAGGTTACAGCTCTGTAGAGGTCACGCTCAGAGATACCGCCGGCGAATTCATTCCGTGCGAAGTCACGACAGTGCGCGTAGAATACAAAGGCGGGTATGTCGCGGCCGTATACATACGCGACCTGCGTAAGCTGAATGAACTGCTCAAAGAGATACATGATGAGAAAGAGCGATTTACGCATGCGGCGCATTGGTACGAATCGCTTCTTGACGCAATGCCGTTTGTTGTCACGGCTCAGGATATGAATGAAAAATTCACATTTATAAACGCGGCCGCTGAGGATATCTTTGAGAAGAACAAGCATGATGTTATCGGCATGCCGTGCAACCTGTTGGGGCTGAATATCTGCAAAACGGAGAATTGTGCCATAGCCTGCGCCAAAAGGGGTCGGATGCGAACTTATTTCACGCATGAAGACAGCTCCTATCAGGCGGACGTTAAGATAATCAAAGGATTGAGCGGCGAGGACATCGGGTATATCGAAATCATTCAAAACATAACAAAAACTGAGCGTATTTCAAGACAGCAAGCGGAAGCGGAAGCGGCCGGTAACGCGAAATCGTCTTTCTTGTCCGCCATGAGCCACGAAATCCGAACCCCGTTGAACGCGATCATCGGTATGACGAATTTTGCGCGGGGAACGGACGACTCGGAGAAAAAAGAAGAATTTTTGAGAAAAGCCGACACTGCCGCTCGCCATCTGCTGCGAATGGTCGATGAAATGCTCAGCATTATCGACATAGAAGACGGCCGGTTCGAACTTGCACGGCGCGATTTCAGTTTCAGCGCTCTGCTGGACCGCGTAACAGCCGGGATTTGGTTTCACGCCGACGAGAAACGCCAAACCCTGTACGCCGACATTGACCCGAATATCCCGGACATGCTCAGAGGCGACGGAGAGCGTTTGGCGAAACCATTGGATATCATTTTAGACAATGCAGTGAAATTCACGCCTGAGAATGGGGATATCCGGTTCAGCATCCGCTTGATCGGCGAAGAAAACGAAACGGTCACCTTGCAGATCGAGGTCGCCGACAACGGCGTTGGAATATCGGATGAAAAGAAAGAAGTGATTTTTAACCTGTTTGAACAGGCGGACGCAGGTATCGACAGAAAATACGGCGGAACCGGGCTGGGGCTCGCGTTAGCCAAGCGCCTTATTGAGCTTATGGGAGGCGAAATTCGGGTCGAATCCGAACTCGGAAAAGGCGCAAAATTCATCTGGACGGTAAAAATCGAGACTGTAAATAAAAAAGAGGACCGACGCTTTGACACAGAAGGACCATCAGATGCGAATGATACGGAAATGCCTGTTGAAAGACCGCTTCCCGTCGAGATCCGGAACAATGCATCGAGGTCGGCAATGACCGTGACATTCATTGCTCCGGATGCCGACGCTCTGATCGTTGACGACATAAGCACCAATCTCAGTGTTGCCGAGGGATTATTGCAGCCGTATAAAATCCGTGTCGATACGCGAAAAAGCGGACATGAAGCCATTGAGGTTGTTATGACAAAGCGTTATGATATCATATTCATGGATCATTGGATGCCGGAAATGAACGGTGTGGAGACGACGCGGCGCATAAGGACTTTAGATGAAAACGACCCCTATTTCAAAAACGTACCGATAATAGCTCTGACCGCCAATGCTGTTCCCGGCGCGCGGGAGATATTTCTTCAAAACGGTTTTAACGACTATTTGCCTAAACCGGTGGATATGAATGCACTGAACGGAATCCTGGAAAAATGGCTTCCGGAGGGAAAACGCACGGCAGTCGATACGGAAACGGGACCGGACGACCGTTCCGGGTTGGCTGACGATATTGATATTGAGATCGAGGGTGTTGTCGTCAATACGGGAGTCTTGCGATCCGGAGGGTCCATCGAACTGTACTTAAGAACGCTTGCCGCATTTTACGAAGACGGAACAGAAAAATATGACGAGATAAAAAGATGCCTTAAAGACGGAGACATATCTCTTTATGCATCCTATGTCCATGCAATGAAAAGCGCCGCCGCCAACATCGGAGCCGAGAGGTTGTCTGAAGCGGCGAGGAAATTGGAAGCGGCGGCAATCAGGGGAGATGCGACCCGGATCGAAACAGATACGGAAATGTTTTTAGATGACCTTGATTTTTTACTCGGAAATATCAGAGTCGTTTTGTCTCAAAAAAAGAGAACGCGCGAGCACCGGGACGATGATACGGATGATAACGGCAGGTTTGCCGCCGGACTTCGCGAGTTGAGAGAGGCTCTTGAGATTTTGGATGCCGGCGCCATACACGATAATATAGAAAACCTTCGCGAACTTGCGCTGACGGACGATGATGACGCCGTTGTCAACAATATCGCATTAAAAGTTCTGATGGCCGAGTATGATGAAGCCGAGGCGCTCTTGGATTCATTGATACCGCGGGAATAAAAGCGAGCGATTTTATGAAAAACCCGTCGCCGGCTGAAACCGTTATAAGTTTCAGCCGGCGACGGGTTTTGATATTTGCGGCGATCGCCGTCGTTGTTTCGGAAATCTTGAGATTCAGGCGTCAGCGGGTCAAGTTGCGTATCCAGCGATATCGGTTGACGACGATGGAATTAGGTATGCACTTGAGGACCTGATCGGACTTAAGCAATATAAAAGTGACAAGAGGCGGGAAACGGAAGACAAAAGCGGATAAAGCGGACAGGGGCAAAACCCACAGCCATATGAATAATGTGTCCACAATAAAGGCGTAGCGCGTGTCGCCGCCGCCTAAAATAATACCGGATTCCACCGGAAATTCGTATGAGGTGAACACGACCGTCACGCACAATATTGTTATGAAGACTCGGGCCAGTTCCCGTGTTTCGGGGCTGAGGATGTAGAACCTGAGAACAAAATCACGCGCAAGAAGCAAAACGAGTGAAGTGATAAGTCCGTTGATCACAAACAAAAGCTGAAATGTACGCGCATACGGCCTTACAAGTTCCGTTTTTCCCGCTCCTATGATGTTGCCCATCATAACGCCGCTTGTGCTGCAAGCGCCCAGGGCGTACACGCCGAGAATCTGAAAAACGACTGTAGCAACGCTGTTTGCAGCGATGACGCTTTCTGTCAAATGACCGAGGATGACAGTTTGCATAATCGTTCCCATGCCCCAGGACGCGCCGGAGGCGATTACCGGAAAAGCCGCTTTCGAATAGTCGGCAAGATAGTAGGCGTCCGGTTTAAAGAAAGACAAAAGACGTATATGCAGCTTTTTATCAAAAAAGCGAACGTATACAAGTACGATCGAGAGTTCAAGAACTCGGGAGATAAGCGTTGCGATCGCCGCTCCCCTTATGCCCATCTCCGGCGCGCCGAGATTGCCGTATATGAATATCCAATTCAATATGATGTTGCTCACAAGGCTGACAGCGGAGATCACGGGACCGACACTGACTATCTTAACGCCGCGCAGGGCCATAACAAGCGCGCTTTGCGGCGGGAAGACGAGATATGTGAAACACATCAGGCGAAGATAGATGACCCCCTCCTCCGACACGGCGGGCTGATCGGTCATAAGAGAGATAACGGTCCTCGGGAAAAAGAAAGTCACGGCGAAAAACAGGAACCCTGTGACGACGGCAAATTTCATGGTGAGAGCAATGATTCGGCGTATCGGCTCCGTTTCTCCTTTGCCGCGGTATTGGGAGATCATTGCCATGGCTCCGGTGCCTATGCCGGCCACGCTTATCATCTGCAGCAGATACTGTATTTGGTTGACGAGAGAGGCGGCCGCGATGGAAGTTTCGCTGTAGCGCCCGAGCATGATATTGTCCGCCAAATTCACGCTGAAAGCCAAGAGATTTTGTACAGCCATCATAGCAGTGAGTGTTACAAAGGTCTTATAAAACTGCTTATCTTTTACAAACATACAATTGCCTCTTTAAAACAGGATTGAGGGATCGGGATACGGAGCGGCCGTCGCGGTATTTCAGAGTGTTTTTGCCTTATACTTCTTATCGGAAGCGCACAGCAGGTATGTGACTAAAGCAACCGTTACCAGCGATGCGGACACAAAGAACATGACTGTGTAACCCATAGCGTCGATCACCGAACCCAACAGAGGGGCGCCCGCGGCGTAGCCGAGGTCTATAGCAGCGAAATAGGCGCCGGAAGCCGTTCCGCGGCGCGACGGAGAGCACCTTATAAACAGTGTCGAGTTGACAGTCGTCGTAACGGCTCCGCGGGACATGCCGATAGGAAACGCGAGAACGATCAGCGCCGCAGCTGTTTTTTGAAAAGGGATAAGCGCAAGGCAGACCACAAAAACCGCAAGCGCCGGTATGATTACAGGGTCCGGGCCGTGTCTGTCGACCGCTTTGCCGAGAAACAGTCTGGAGACCAACATGCCCAAAGCGCTGAACGTGAAGAAGAGCCCGATGTTGCCGAAATCATTCCGGATCGCGAAGGCTGTTGTAAAGCTCAGTATTGAAGTGAAACCGACGGAAAATAACAACAGGACCAAGCAGGGAGCGAAAACCGCGTATTCAAAACCCAGTAAGGTCTTTCTGTTTCGATCTTCCGGAACCGGCGGCTTTTTCGTAATGCTTTTGAGTGTTTCTTTCTCACCTTCCGTTTTGGCCTTGCGCTCATATGTTATGAAGCAGCCGAAAGCGCCGCTGACGGCGCTGATGGCGGTCGCGGTCAGGAACATGCTTCTGTAATCGCTTATTTCTCCGTTCGCCACCATATGCAACGCAATCGCCGGCGCGACCATTTGCGCCACAGTGGCATAAAGACCGAAGTAGCCGACGCCTTCCGACAGTCTGCTCTTAGGGACTATGTCGGCAACAGCCGCGCCGGCGCAAGTGGAATTTATACCGTAACCTATCCCGCTGACCGCCCGTATGACGATAAGAAGAGCAAGCGACGTCGTGAATCCGAAGCCCGCGGTCGCCGCAGCGCATATGAGCGCTCCGGCGACGATCATTTTTACCCGCCCGTATTTATCGGATATTACGCCGGACACGGGACGCACCGCCGTTGACGTGAGAGCGTATGCCGTTATCATTACACCGCCGTAGACGGCCCTGCCGGTAAGAAGGTTCATGTAAGGAGTTATGGTGGCTACGAAAAAGTTGTTCAGTACGCTTGTGCCTAAAATGGAAACGATGACGAGTATATAGTCCGGGGTCAAGAGACGCTCTTTTTTCTCCGCGTCAGCCGGTTTGTGCTTTCCGAACAGTTTCAGTCTCATTATTGCCTTCCGCCCCGTTGTTTTGTCCGATCGGGAAAATACCGGCAATTACAGTTTATACCCGCTGTCAATAGCGGCGCAGGCGTGTTTTGCCCATGCCCTGCTCAACTGTTATTGCTATTTTTTGTTTACTGTATTATAATTATTGAGGAACAACTTTCATTGGCCGGGAAAGAACCGTCCCGCCGATCATACATATTTTGAAAGGAGTGTTTCGCATGATCATAACAATCAGCGGTCAATACGGTTCCGGCGGCAGCGACGTCGGCGTGCGACTGGCAAAACTGCTCAATTACAGGATACTTGACTCTCAGTTGGTCATTCGGGCAAGAGAGATATACACGGCCACGTGCGGCAGCAGCGAAAAACCCGGGTGGTGGCCCAGCCGCTATAACATCCCGTTCTATGAGGGAGACGATACCCCTTCCGTAGGCACCGCCTACGAGCAGGCGGAGTTTAAACTTAAGACCGATCTTATCGATCCGAATGTGGCTTACGAGGATTTGGGCTCGGACGCCGACGGCGTGCGTAAAGCTATGTTAGACGCCCAGTCCAAGGCAATCATTGAGTGTGCGGGGAACGGAAACTGCATCGCCTTGGGTAAATGCTCCAACTTCGCGCTCAGGGGCCGCCCGGACGCCGTGCATGTGTTCTCAACTGCTGACCTTGATGTGCGCGTCAAACGGATCATGAATCTGTATAACTGGTTAGACAGCCCGGATATGCCCGAAAGCGGCAGCGGCGCCGCATGGATGCCGCCGTCTTATATGCTCCACGACGCCGGGCTTTTTGTAAATATGAGCCGCAGCACTGTTGAAAACCTCATTCACACCACCGATAAGCGGCGCGCCGCCTGCTATGAGTTCATAACCGGTGAAAAATGGGGCGATTTGGAGACTTACGACTATCACCTTTCCGGCAACGATCTGAATCTGAACGAGCAGACCGAAAAACTGCTCCGGATCATCAGGGAACGCGAGGCCGCGTTGGGTTGATTTCCGAGTGAGATCAATGCTTGTTTTTTGAGGAACCGTCTGTGGAAATAGTAACCGTAACAAAAGAAAACTTGGACGAAGAGCATATTTGCTGCGCCATTTCAAACAACAAGGACAGCCAGGTGTCCGCTAAGAAGTCATGGCTTGCGGAGCGCTTTGACGACGGGCTTGTTTTTAAAAAAGGCGATGTGCGGGGCAAGTGTTTCATAGAATACATACCTGCCGAAAAAGCGTGGTGTCCCATAGAAGCGGCCGGATACATGTTTATTAACTGTTTTTGGGTGTCAGGGCAGTTTAAAGGACAGGGCCGATCCAATTTGCTTTTGGATGAATGCATCAAAGACAGCAAGGGAAAAAACAAAAAAGGACTGTGCGTTTTATCGGCAAAGAAAAAAATGCCGTTTTTGTCAGACCCTCAATATTTGAGATATAAAGGTTTTGATACGGCGGATACCTGCGGACCTTATTACGAGTTGATGTATCTGCCTTTTGTCGCGGACGCTGCGAAGCCCCGGTTCAAGCAGTCGGTAAAGAAAACAAAAACCGATGATCGGGGCTTCGTTTTATATTATTCTCATCAGTGCCCCTTCACGGCGAAGTATGTGCCGATGATCGAAGATGTTGCGAGGGCAAAATCGATTCCCTTCAGAGCGATACGCTTCGAAACCGCAGAAGAAGCGCAAAATGCGCCCGCGCCTTTCACTTCATACAGCCTGTTTTATAACGGGGAGTTTTTGACCAACGAGATTTTATCCGATAAAAAATTTGAAAAAATATCAGCTGAAAAGACTTGTCCGGCATAAGAGAAAGCGATGAAATGACGATTTTTCGATGAAAATCGAATAATATCAGTAATGACGGGAGAAAGTATTATGAACAATGCATTCGGCTGCAACACCTGCCCGAGCGCGGACAAAAAATTGGAATGCTTTATTGCCGGTCTGCCGGCAGAGACTTCTCATCATCGCGTTGAATCTCAGGAGACGAAATGCGCTTTCGGCCTGTTGGGCGTATGCTGCAGGCTGTGCGCCAACGGGCCTTGCCGCATAACGCCGGATTCACCTCGCGGCATTTGCGGCGCGGACGCGGACACAATGGTTACGCGCAATTTTCTTCGTGCGATCGCGGCGGGTTCGGGCTGCTATATACATGTTATCGAGAACACGGCCCGAAACCTCAAAGGCACGGCGCGCGACGGCGGAGAGATCAAAGGCAAAGACGCGCTGAAACGTCTCGGGGAAACCTTCGGCATCGAAGAGCCCGATCTGCACAAGCTTGCCGAAAAAGTGACGGATGCCGTTCTGGACGATCTGTACAAGCCTGATTTTGAGCGCATGGAACTCACAAAAAAGATCGCCTATCCTCCTCGTTACAAAAAATGGGAGGAACTCGGCATACTGCCCGGAGGGGCAAAATCCGAAGTGTTCAAGGGCGTCGTGAAAACCTCGACAAACCTTAATTCAGACCCCGTCGATATGCTGCTCAACTGTCTGCGCCTCGGCATTTCCACCGGCATATACGGGCTGACCCTGACAAATCTGCTGAACGACGTGATGCTCGGCGAGCCTGAGATACGCATGGCGCCTGTGGGCTTGCGCGTGATCGACCCCGATTATATCAATATAATGATCACGGGGCATCAGCATTCGATGTTCGTACACCTTCAGGAGAGTCTTGTTTCACCGGCCGCTCTTGAAAAAGCGAAAGCGGCGGGCGCAAAGGGTTTCAAACTGATAGGCTGCACTTGCGTCGGGCAGGACCTGCAGCTGAGGGGCGCGCATTACACCGAGATTTTCCCCGGGCACGGCGGGAACAACTTCACAAGCGAGGCTATTCTCCAGACCGGCGCGATAGACGCCGTTTTGTCGGAATTCAACTGTACGCTGCCCGGCATTGAACCGATCTGCGACGAGCTTTGTATCAAACAAATCTGCCTTGATAATGTTGCAAAAAAAGCCAACGCCGTTTCCAAGGAATTTTGTTTTAAAGAAAAAGAGAAAGTAAGCGCAGAGGTAATCGATGAAGTCGTCGCCTCATACGCCGCCCGCAGAGGTAAAGTCACTCTCAGATTGCTGCCGGATCACGGTAACGACAACACTCTGACAGGCGTAAGCGAGGTTTCGTTGAAAAAATTCCTCGGCGGCTCATTCAAGCCGCTGATCGATCTTATCGTGTCAGGGAAAATCAAAGGCGTCGCGGGAGTTGTCGGCTGCTCAAGCCTGTACGGACCGGGGCATGACGTGCTTACGGTCGATCTCGTTAAAGAGCTTATTAAACGAGACATAATCGTCTTAACGGCGGGTTGCAGTTCGGGCGGTATCGAAAATGTCGGCCTTATGACGCCGGAAGCGGCGGAGCTTGCCGGCCCGGGGCTCAAAGAGGTATGCCGCTCGTTGGGTATCCCTCCCGTATTAAACTTCGGGCCCTGCCTTGCAATCGGTCGTCTTGAAATCGTGGCGACCGAACTCGCGGCGGCGCTCGGTATAGATATGCCGCAGCTGCCGCTTGTGCTTTCGGCCGCGCAATGGCTGGAGGAGCAGGCATTAGCGGACGGCGCATTCGGATTGGCCCTCGGTCTTCCGTTGCATCTCGGTCTTCCGCCTTTTATGACCGGCAGTCCTGTGGCCACGGCTGTTCTGACGGAAAAAATGAAAGAACTTACCGGCGGTCAAGTGATAATCAACCCCGACGCCGAAAAAACAGCGGATATACTCGAACAGATCATCTGTGAGAAAAGAGCCGGCTTGGGCTTGGCAAACCCTAAATCCTGAAAGGGGGGAGCGAGTGAGCATGAAACGGATCATGATAGAAATCGACAAATGCGACGGCTGCAAGAATTGCTCCGCCGCTTGCATGCAGGCGCACCGCGAAGATGAGGGCGATATCTACACGCTTGACCTTCGCGATATAAAAAACGAATCGCGCAACTATATCCTCAAAGACGGCGCGGGGCGGTATGTGCCGATATTTTGCCGCCACTGCGAAGAGCCGGACTGCGTTATGTCCTGCATGAGCGGCGCGCTCACTAAGGATGCTGTGACGGGGCTTGTTTTGTATGATAAAGAGAAGTGCGGAACATGCTTCATGTGTGTGATGAACTGTTCTTTCGGCGTGTTGAAACCCGATCGGGCGGAGCGGAATAAAGTAATAAAATGTGATTTTTGCAAGGATGACGAACTCGGGCCGAACTGCGTGCGCATGTGCCCGAAAAAAGCCATCAGGGTAGAGGAGGTGAAGGCGCAGTGAAGCATGTAATAATCGGCGCGGGAGCTGCGGGTATCACAGCGGCCGGGGTCATCCGTAAGCTGAGGCAAAATGATGAGATCGTTGTCATTTCCGAAGACAAACTTGTCACTTCACGCTGTATGCTGCACAAATACATAAGCGGAGAGCGCGAGGCGGAAAAACTCAGTTTTGTTCCGGACGATTTCTTCGTGAACAACAACATTAAGCGGCTTGCCGGAACCGTTGTGACCGGAATCGATACCGCGGCAAAGAAAGTTATCAGTGCAGACGGAGAGACAGATTACGATAAACTGCTGATAGCCACGGGGTCGCAGAGCGCCATCCCGCCCGTCGGCGCGCTGCGCACGGCGAAAAATGTGTTCGGGCTCAGGCATTTTACCGACGCGAAAGCCATAAGAGAGGCCGCCGCCGGCGCGCGCAAGGTAGCGGTCATAGGAGGCGGGCTTGTGGGCCTTGACGCCGTGTATGCGCTTCTTGATCTGAAAAAAGACATATCGGTGGTCGATATCGCGCCTCGAATACTCGCGATAAACCTCGAGGAGAAGGCGGCGGCGGCCTATTACGAACGTTTTGTTGACGCGGGCTGCAAATTTTATCTCGCCTGCGGGGTGTCCGGGACGGCTGAAGACGACAAAGGAAATGTTACGGAAATAAAATTGGCCGACGGACGGTCTTTACCCTGCGATATGGTGATAGCGGCGGCGGGCGTGCGGCCGGCGACGGCTTTTATCGAGGGAAGCGGCATAGACTGCGACAGGTCGATAAAAACAGACGAACACCTGAAAACAAATTGCGCCGACGTATTTGCCGCAGGGGACGTTACCGGGCTCTCGGGAATCTGGCCCAACGCCAAACGCCAGGGCGAGGTCGCCGCGCGCAACATGTGCGGGGAAAAAACAGAGTATAAAGACCGGTACGCGATAAAAAACACCGTCAATTTCTTCGGACTTTTAACAATGTCGATAGGCGCTCCCGAACCCGAGGAAAACGATACGGTCCTCTTGCGCGAGGATCACAGGATATATCAAAAAGTGATCTTGCGCGATGGCTGTGTTGCCGGAGTGACCTTGCAGGGCGATATATCAAACAGCGGTTTTTGGCAGTATCTTATCAAAAATAAAATCCGTGTCGACGCCGCCGGCAAACCGGTGTGGAAACTCTCGTTTGCTGACTTCTGCTCGCTTGATGAAAAAGGCGAATATCTTTGGACGACAGCGGGATAGAGTTTTCAGACAAATATAAGGGCAGAGCCGCAGCGATAAAGGCTGCGGCTCTGCTGACTCAAAAAGAAAACGCTGCAGGTCTCAGCCCCCGGCGGGAGCCGTTTCGGTCGTATACTCGGGATTTACGCCGACCGAAAAATGGAAGACCGGCTTGTCGATTTTTAATATGGCTTTAAAAAGATGCCTGACGCCGGCCGGCATGTAGATAAGCGAGCTTTTAGTCAGTATGTGGCTTTCACCCTCGATGGTGAATTCGATCTCGGCGCCGAGGTCATAGGGGTTTTCGGGATCGGAGCCGTAAAATCCGACCATTTCCGGGAAATCATGGCTGTGTTCGCTTTGATTTTTCATTGTAGGGCTGTGATACCAAGCGGTATTCATTTGGAAAGCGCCCGGCACAACGGTCGTATCCATGTACAGCAGTCTTTTGGCGAATTTCGCGTAATTAGCTTTTTGCTCATCGGAAGAACAATAATTCGGATCTGTCAGCTGCTGGACGATATATTTTCCGAATTCGCCCTCATTGTTTTTTACCATAACTGTTGTCCTTTCATTACCGGCTTTATTTAACGGTCCGGGTCCGCTTTTATCAATACCTTTACTTACCGCCGTTAAATTTTTATTGCGTTTATTATAACATAATTAATATGTTATATGTTATTATAATGTTATTATGAATTATGTCGAAAATTAGCGGAAACGCAAGGAGGTATATATGAGAGAACGCTTTGCCGGTAATTGGGATCATACTGCCGACGTTGTTATCGTCGGTTTCGGAGGCGCCGGCGGATGCGCGGCTATCGAGGCGCACGATGCGGGCGCCGGCGTCGTTATATTGGAAAAACAACCGAAAAGCCGCCATTACTCAAATACGCGAATGTCGGGCGGAGGGTTTCACAGCCCCGATCCGGCCGGCGACCGGGAGGCGCTTAAAGAGTATGCCAAGGCTATGTTCAGCGGTGAAAATCTGCCTTGGAAATTTGAAGGCGATCAGACGGAGTATTCGGACGGACTGGCTGATATTTGGGCGGACCGCGCGCCTCAGAACGAGTCGTTCATGCGCGGGCTGGACCCGAATTACAAGACGACGTATTCCGGGGACGCCGCCTTTCCGGATTTTCCCGGCGCCGCCGGTTCAAAATACCGTCTTTGTCTGAGCGGCTATGACTGCGAGATCTCCGCGGACAGCGATTTGCCGGACGGACCGAAAGAAAAACCGGAAGAAGGCGAGGCGTTTCACGCCTGTGTACTCAGAGGGCTGACCGACCGCGCGATCCGGATCGACTACGATACGCGGGTCATGAAACTGATAGAGGACGATAACGGCGCCGTTACAGGCGTTAAGGCGGAGCAAAGAGGGCGATCGTTGTATTACCGCGCGAAAAAAGCCGTGATATTGGCTTCCGGCGGATATGAATACAACAAGGCGCTGCGTCTTGCTTTTCTTGACGGCGCGGGCGCTGACGGGTGGGCATTCTACGGGTCGCCCGCCAATACGGGCGACGGTATCGTCATGGCTTTGGAAACGGGCGCAGCCCTATTAAAAGCCGGCAGCGCTGCAGCCCGCCTGATCGCGTCTTTTCCGGATTTTCGGACAAACGGCGTCCGTATCGGCGTGCCGATTCCTTCCGTCGGCAGGGGCAACGCCTTTATCACGGACAATTACGGCAGACGTTTTTGCAATGAGCGTGAAATCAGTAAAGATCCCACCCGCTATATAACTTATAAACATGCGCTCGCCTTTGACGTCAGCAGCTGCCGGTATCCGCGCATCCCATCCTGGTTTATTTTTGACGAGAACCTGAAGACAAGAAAATCGATCACCAATAACAATATAGCGAGATATTTCGGTTATCCTTGGTCCGATGACAATCACGAAGCCGTCGAGCGCGGATGGATACTGAAAGGAGACACTCTCAGCGAATTGTGCCGAAATATAAAGACTCACCCGGATAACAAACATCAGATGGATGAAAAGACATTTTTTGAGTCGGTCAACAGGTTCAATGAGTTATGCGCGCTGGGTGAGGATGAGGATTTTATGCGGGACAGCAGTTCGATGCAGCCGGTGGAAAGACCGCCGTTTTATGCCCTTCCGCTCTTTCCGGGAGGCCCGAACACCAAAGGAGGACTCAGAGCCAACGAGAAAAGGCAGGTGGTGGACTGGGACGGAAACGCTATCCCGAGGTTGTACGCCGCCGGCGAGATCGCGTCTGTTTTTAAGTTCGTATATCAAGCCGGCGGGAATTTGGCCGAATGTATCGTCTGCGGCAGGACGGCGGGCGCGAACGCCGCTTCGGAGCCGGCTTCGGACTGAGCCCGGGCGACGGCTTTTGGGGACATAATTGCCGGGAACAAATCGAACATATTGATTTGACAATTCATCTTTCAGGTAATATCATTTCATATATACAGCCGGGGATAGTGCAAAGAAAGTAATCGAACGGTTAAAACGGGTAACAGTTATCATATAAGGAAACGGTTTTTGATATGAGCGGCGGATTGATACTATTCTTTATTTCAATGCTTGTCTTTGGAGGAATCGTGCATTTTCTTTCAAAGCTGCGCAATGCGGGCAACCCGAGACGGAGGATGAAAGGTTTTTATCCTTTGGGAATCATCGTGCTTGTCTGGATCATACTCAACGCCGCCACCGCCGTCTGCGCCCCCGGATATTATACAGTCATACACAACGCGAAAATTGTTTTTGTATGCATAGTTCCGTATTTAAGCGTTTGGTTTTTCTTGAATTTTATCGAATCCGGCCTGTTGAAATCGCGCGTAATCCGGTACACGCTGTTTATTCTGCCGGCGGCGGATGTTTTGGCGTTGCTTACAAACCCTGTTCACCGGTTGTATTTTTCATCATACGATTATCCGTTTTTTGCGAAATCGACGCTGTATTGGGTGCATATTTCCCTGATAGCGGCTGTTATCCTGACGGCATATGTGCTTTTGTTCCGATACATCATAAGAAATTTTCGCCAAAATCCGATCTTGCTGCTGACCGGCATCGGTGCGATAATACCGTTTGTACTGAATATTATATACTCTTTCAGTCTTTTCGGATTTACATACGATCTGTCTCCGCTCGGCTATTTCTTCACGATAATTATTTTTATTTTTTATTCCAACGCTTCCGGAATGAGAGACTCAGGCAAGCTGAGCGACGCCCTGGTCAAAATCACCAAACAGCCTGCTTTTTCGGCAGGCATATTGGAAGACGCCGCGCATGTTATAGCGGAAATCGGCTGTCCGGCGCTCAGAACCAACCGCGTGGGGATTTGGAGAGCAACAGAGTCTTCGCCGATATTGACCAGTTTGGCGTATTATGACATATCGGAGGGTGAATTGGGAATTCAGGCGGATTTGGATATATCGGACTGCCGGGAATACGTAAAACTGCTCAAGACAGAGCGATTGATCGTTATTAGTAACGCCATGCTGCCCAATCCTCTGACGCCGATATTGGACGGATACGGCCCCGGTATACGCGCTTTACTGGACGCGCCGATAAGAATCGGCGGCAAATTGGCGGGGATAGTCTGTATTGAGCAGGATCGATGCGAAGAATTCCCCGAAAAGCGCGAATGGACGATAGAGGAACAGAATTTTGCGTCCTCTCTCGCCGACTTCATGGCGCTTGCAATTGAGAGCGCCGAACGGCGCGCTTTAATGCGCCGCACCGAAACCATGATGAGCAATCTGCCGGGCATGGTCTACAGGTGCCTGAATGATCCGCCCGAATTCACGTTTACTTTCGTCAGCGAGGGCAGCCGTGAGCTTGTGGGTTATGCCCCGGAAGAACTCATCGGAAACAGCGCCGTAAAATTCTTCGATATGGTGCATCCCGATGATGTGGGTCCCCTTGAAAAACTGAACAAAGCGACTCTGTCCGCCGGGCTTCCGCTTGAGACCACTTTCCGTATCGTTTTAAAAGACGGCGAGGAAAAATGGATTTGGGAGCGCAGCCGCGCGGTCGAGTTTTGTCCGGACGGCACTCCGTATCTGCTGGAAGGTTTTTACACCGACATAACCGAACAGCGGCGTCTTGAAGCTGCAGAACTCGCCAACCGCGCGAAAACGGAGTTTTTGGCAAACATGAGCCATGAAATAAGGACCCCGATGAACGCGATCCTCGGAATGACCGACCTTGCTCTGCGCACTTCCGTTTCCGGAGACGTCTTGCCCGGCTATTTGAGCAATATCAAAAGCGCCGGGAATCAGCTGCTTTCGATTATCAACGACATACTCGACTTTTCCAAGGTGGAAGCGGGAGCGCTGGAGATCGCGCCGGATAAGTATAAAGTGCATTCGATGATAAACGATATCGTCACAATGATTTTTGTACGTATAGGAAACAGGCCGATAGACTTTATCATAGACGACGACCCCGAGCTTCCCGTCGAGTTGATCGGAGATCAGACAAGGATAAAACAAATAATAATCAATCTTCTGACGAACGCGGTTAAATTCACTGAAGAAGGTCATGTGATCGTATCGATAAGCGCAGAGCCCTGTGAAGGCGATGATCTGTGCAAACTGTCGGTTTCGGTGAGAGATACCGGCATAGGCATACGCGATGAAGACCTCAAATCTTTATTCGGCAGCTTTTCGCAGTTCGATACACGTAAAAACCGAGGCATTGAAGGGACCGGACTCGGGCTTGCCATTTCCAAAAACCTTGTGGAACTGATGGACGGGGAAGTCTATGTGGAGAGCAAATACGGCGAGGGAAGCTGTTTTTCATTTTATATTATCCAAAAGACTGAAGATATCCGCCCCATGCAAAAGCTCCCGAACAGCGAATTGATCAAAGCGGCTGTTTTGAGATCCGAACGAATCGAAACGGCGAGCTTGCTCGCCGGGAAGATACGGAAATTGGGCGCGGCTTGCGATATTATTGATGACCTTGATGATGCGAATCGATATACCCACGTGTTTTTTGCGTCGGCCAAATCATATGATATGTCAAATGTCCTGTGTCCCGAAACAAAACTGTTTGCAGTCGCTCGCGAACTCACTGAATATAAAAACGCGCCGCCGAATATGAAAATCATACGCACGCCGTTTACAAGCCTTCTCGTTGCGCGGCTGTTGGATAAGGAAACCTACAGCCGCTACGAGGACGACGCGCAGGCGGGAGAAGCCTCGATCAGGCTGCACAACGCGCTGCTTTTGGTCGTTGACGATATAGACATCAACCTGGTCATCGCGGAAGAAACGCTGGTTGCTTACGGCGCTTATGTTGAAACGGCGGATTCCGGCGCCAAAGCAGTGGAAATGATAAAGGAAAATAATTACGACATTGTTTTCATGGATCACATGATGCCGGAAATGGACGGTGTGGACGCGACCAAGATCATACGCGCCCTGCCCGGTGAAAAATATAAAAAGCTGCCTGTCATCGCGCTTACCGCCAACGTGGTGGGCGATGTGCGTGAAATGTTCATTGAGAGCGGCATGAGCGATTTTTTGTCAAAACCGCTGGAACTCACTGAAATTGAGAGAACGCTGCGGGAATGGCTGCCCGAAGAAAAATGGAGCATGATCCGTCGCTCCGATGAAAATGAAAAGCCATGAAACCGCGCTTGAGGGAAAACCGAATTGCCGGATAACAATAATCCCGAAGCGATTTGAAAAGGACAGGAGATGAACAAGTTACGGAAATTCAAAAATTTTTTGATGAATTGGACGGTTTGTTTGCCGCGAAGAGATTTGCTGATGCGGAAGCGTTTATGATTTCCGGCGTTTCGACAGCCGAACGGGAAAACGACTTGGAAGCGCTGCTTTCGATATGCAATGAATTGGGCGGATACAGCCGGGTGGCGGCAAAATTCGATCAAGGCGAGCTTGCCTTCGAAAAGGCCTTAAAAGCCGTGGATATATTGAATTTACGCGGCACGGAGCACGAGGCCACGACAATGCTGAATTACGCGACGCTTTTTGTCCACTCGAACAGGCCGGATGAAGCGCTGGAAAAATACCGGATCGCCGAGGTCATATACGCGGGGCTTGATAAAGCAAACGATTACAGAATAGCCGCCCTGAATAACAACATGGCGTCTTTGCACATTAAAAAACACGACTATGAAAAAGCCGAAAAATGCGCGGACCGCGCTTTGGAAATAATAAACGAAACGGGAACGGACGGGGATGAGATCGCCGTTACGCTTTCCCTGAAAGCGCAGATTTTCGCGGGCGTCGGCGAATATGAAAAAGCTTTGGGTGAATTGGAAAAGGCGGAAGCGGTCTATGCGAGCGTCGGCGATCCCGGCGTTATGCACACGGCGGTCACCGACGCGACTTTCGGAGAGGTCCTCGGCAAGCTCGGCAGATTCGACGAAGCCTTCGCCCGTTATGAAAAAGCGCTGTCCGCCGTAAGCAAAAACTTCGGAGAGAATCAAAATTACGTCTCAGTGCTGCGGGGTTTCGCGGCTGTTAAAGGAGCCGCGGGCGATAGTGAGGGCAAAAGTAAATTAGCGGACGAAGCCGACCGCGTCGAGGCTGCGCTGCTCGGCCGGACACTGTGAAAGGGAACTCAAAATGAACGGCTTGGAAACAGCCGAACGCTTCTATGAGACATGCGGCAAACCGATGATAGACCGGGAATTCGCGCAATTCGCGGATGTAATAGCGGCAGGGCTTGCCGGGCAAGGCTCGGAGTGCTTCGGCTTTGACGATGAGTTCTCGCGGGATCATGATTTCGGACCCGGTTTTATTTTGTGGATACCGGAGAGATACAAAGAAAAAATAGGTTCAGAGCTGCAAAGAGCCTATGATCTTCTGCCGAGTGAAACAGAGGCCGCCTCGGGGTCAATAATAACGCCGGAGCGCGCAAAACGTGTCGGCGTTATGACAACGGAGCAGTTTTATACGAATTTTACCGGCAGACCGACCGCGCCGGAAACAAACGCGGATTGGCTGAGGATACCGCAGCGTTTTTTGGCGGAAGCGGTCAACGGCAAGGTTTTTTACGATCCTTTGGGGGAGTTTTCGGCGGTGAGGAGCGCCTTGCTTTCTTATTACCCTCCTGATGTGCTGAAAAAAAAGCTCGCGGCAAATTGCGCCGCGATGGGACAGGCCGGACAGTATAACTATGTCAGGTGCATAAAACGGGGGCATTATGAATCGGCGTACCTCGCATGCTGCGAGTTCGTCAAGTCCGCTCTCGCCGCTTTGTATTTACTCAACGGGACCTATATGCCGTTTTACAAATGGGCGTTCAAAAAGGCGGAGAGTTTCAGGTCGCCCGAGGGCTCATTTGAGCGCATAAAAAAATTGCCGGGGGCTTCGGATAAAACGGAAGGCGAGAAAAAAATCGCTCTTATCGAAGAGATATGCCTGAGTGTGGAGAAAGAACTTGTTCGCCGCGGCCTGTCGGACGCGTTTGATGATTTCATCCCGGCACATGCCGAGAGTCTGACGAAAACAATAGAAGACCCTTTTATCAGAGGACTGCATATTACAGCAGGGGCGGATTGACCCTGTAAAGGAGTGACTGTAAACGTGGAATCCATACTTCATGATAACCCGAACGCGGAAATAATAAGAAACATCATATCGACCGAGTGGGATATGTTTGACAAGGTCTGCAATCTCGGAGGCAGAGCCGCGTGTCAGGATGACAGCGCGACTTTTTTCATTATGCGATGCAGTCAGTTTTTACCGTGGGAAAAAGCCGTTCTTCAAAGCTATGAGGAGGACCTGAAAAAAGCGAAAGAGACAGGGGAAAATCTTGTTGAGATGAAATATGCTTACATGATGAGCTTTGATGACCCCGAGTATTTTGACAAATACCTCGCGAGCGATATGCCGGCAACAGGCGAGGAAAAAAAAGCCGCGGCAAACGCCGCGATGGATATGATACTCAAAGGCTTCAGGGAGGCGGCGGAGGAATACCCCGCGTTTACGCGCTTGGGGAGACCGGAGTCAGGAAGCCGAAAGGACAATGCCGGGACTTCGTTTGAGGTATATATGCGCAGCGAGCTTTTAACGTATTCGGAAAAAACGCTCGGGCTTTTTCTTGAAATGATAAAAAACAAGATCGAATCGCATGTGAATTTTGCGTGCGAGATATATGAAAATACCGCGAAATTCTACGGCTTTGCAAGCTTGGAGGAAGCGGAATCGGTCATTGAATATAATTCTTCGCGTTCACCGGAGTAAGCGATTTCATTTTTTTATCTCATCAGCGAATCTTTTCGCTGCCTGTTCGTTTTTATTCTCGCCGAACTTATAATAAACAGTGCCGGCAAGCTCATCAGGCAAATACTGCTGTCGTACCCACCGGTTCGGATAGTCATGCGGGTATTTGTATCCCTGTTCGCGCTCGAAGCCCGTGCCGTCGGCGTGCTTGTTCTGCAGTTCGCGCGGAACGGGACCGGTCTTACCGGCGCGTACATCGGCCAGCGCCGCGTCTATGCCCAAATAAGCCGTATTCGACTTGGGCACCGTGGCAAGCAGAACGACGGCGTCCGCCAAAGGGATCCGCGCTTCCGGAAGCCCGAGCTGCAAGGCCGAATCAACGCAGGCTTTGACTATCGGTATCGCCTGAGGGAAAGCCAAGCCTATATCCTCCGCCGCCATTACAAGCAGCCGTCTGCACGCGGATATGAGATCGCCCGCTTCCAAAAGCCTCGCGAGGTAATGGAGCCCGGCGTCCGGGTCGCTGCCGCGAACGGACTTCTGAAGAGCCGACAGAATGTCGTAGTGCGCGTCGGAGTCCCTGTCATAACGCATCGCGCTCCTCTGTGACGCCTGTTTCGCGTCCTCGAGCATAAGGCGTATCCTGCCGTCTTTCCTCGGACCGGCGGCAAAAAGCAACTCGACCGCATTTATCGCTTTCCTGACGTCTCCCCCGCAGGCGGCTGCGATGAACTCCGGCAGATTCGGTTCGATATCGGCTGTTATGTTCTCCGTCTCTCGGGCGATGCGAATGGCTCTGTTTATTGCCGTTACTGCGTCGTTTGCCGATATCTGCTTAAACTCAAAAACTGTGCTGCGGCTCAAAATGGCGTTGTATACATAAAAATAAGGATTTTCAGTCGTCGCGGCGATCAGCGTTATTTTGCCGTTTTCGATGAATTCCAAGAGTGACTGCTGCTGCTTTTTATTAAAATACTGTATCTCATCGAGATACAAAAGCACCCCCGCCGGAGCCAATAAGGTGTCCGGCTCTTCCGTTATCGCTCTTATGTCCGCGATGGAAGCCGTGGTGGCGTTAAGACGTTTGAGCGTGCGATCGGAGTTATTTGCGATAATGCCCGCCACGGTCGTTTTGCCGGTGCCTGAAGGCCCGTAAAACACCATGTTCGGGATTTTACCGCTCTGCGCTGTCCGGCGTAATAGCCCGTTTTCGCCGAGAATATGCTGTTGTCCGACAATATCGTCGAGCGTTGTCGGCCTTACAGCGTCAGCCAGCGGTCTGTACATATCCTAACTCCACCCCCGGTCGCGCTAAAACTATGCGTAGACGGGGTATTTCCCGCAGAGAACACGCACCCTTTCGGTTATTTCGGCGCTTGAAGCTTCAAAATCGGTCGCGGCAAGACGGATGAGTTTTGCGGTCTCCCTCATGTCGTCCTCTTTAAAGCCGCGTGTTGTCACGGCAGGGGAACCGAGCCGCAGACCGCCGGTTTCCATGGGCGACGACGTGTCGCCCGGTATCTTGTTTTTGTTTACGGTTATATGTACTTTGTCAAGTCTCTTTTCCATTTCTCTGCCGGTGACGCCGAGTTCCCGCAAATCTAAAAGCATGAGGTGGTTTTCGGTGCCGCCGGAAACTAATCTCATACCGTTTGAGGTCAATTCGGACGCCAGCGCCGCGGCGTTTTTGAGAACCTGCCGCTGGTATTCTTTAAAGCCGTCAGTCAAAGCCTCGCCCAATGCGACAGCCTTTGCCGCGATGATATGCATAAGCGGGCCGCCCTGTGTTCCGGGAAAGACCGCCGAGTTTATTTTTTTTGCGATGTTTTCGTCGTCGGTCAAAATAAGTCCGCCTCTCGGGCCGCGCAGAGTCTTGTGGGTGGTGGTGGTAACGACGTCCGCGTACGGCAGGGGATTGGGATGAAGGCCCGCGGCGATCAGACCCGCTATATGGGCCATGTCCACCATAAGAAAAGCTCCGCATTCCTTCGCGATATCCGAGAACGCGGCAAAATCTATGATGCGCGGATAGGCGGACGCGCCCGCCACTATCACTTTCGGTTTCATATCGAGCGCCGTATTACGCAATTTATCATAATCGATAAAACCGGTCTCTTCATTGACCCCGTATGATATGATATTAAAAAGCTTGCCGGAAAAATTGACCTTGCTGCCGTGTGTAAGATGTCCGCCGTGGTCGAGGTCCATGCCAAGCACCGTATCGCCCGGGACGCAAAGCGCCATGTATGCCGCGTAGTTGGCTTGCGCGCCCGAATGCGGCTGGACATTGACGAACCCGGCACCGAAAAGCTCTTTGGCGCGGCGGGCGGCAAGGTTTTCGACAAGGTCGACATACTCGCAGCCGCCGTAATAGCGCTTTTCGGGATAACCCTCTGCGTATTTGTTGGTCAAAACGCTGCCGGCAGCCGCCAAAACCGCCTCCGACACAATGTTTTCAGACGCGATAAGCTCGATGTTATCCCTTTGACGGTTAAGTTCAAGCATTATGGCGCTCGCCGCTTCCTTGTCCCGCGCGGCTATTATGTCTATGAGTTCTTGTACCATGAGTATTCCTCCGTGTTCCGGCAAATAGTGTTAATGATTATACATGAGGCGCCCGATGTTTACAACCGGAAATCTTCCGGAAAATCGGGCCGAAGAAAATAAAGAGGTGCGGGAATATGCGAAGCCCGAAACAGATCGGCGAGATAATAGCCTGTCTTGAAAAAGAATATCCGTTTGCCGAGTGTTCGCTCAGATATGAAAAGGACTATGAACTGCTTTTTTCCGCGCGGCTGTCGGCCCAATGCACGGATGAGCGCGTCAACAAAATAACGCCCGCTCTGTTTACCCGTTTTCCGACGCTTGAAGCGTTCGCAAAGGCGGATCCGGAGGAAGTTGAGCGGTATGTGCACTCATGCGGCTTTTTCAGGTCGAAGGCCAAAGACATAGTCCTGTGCGCCCGCGCGCTGACGGAACGCCACGGCGGGCGTGTGCCGGACACGATGGAAGAACTCACCGCCCTGCCCGGCGTCGGCCGAAAAACCGCAAACCTAATGTTGGGCGATATTTTCGGGAAACCGGCAGTTGTGGCGGACACCCACTGCATAAGGCTCTCCGGGCTTATGGGACTGACGGACGGCGCGAAAGACCCGCTCAAAACGGAAACGGCTCTGAGAAAAATACTGCCGCCGGAGAAATCGTCGGACTTCTGTCACAGACTTGTACTCCACGGCAGGGCGGTATGCCCGGCGCGCAGGCCCCGATGCGAAGCCTGCTGCGTCAGGCATGTTTGCGAAACAGGCTCCTTATGCGTTTAAAGTGCAATAATCCTCAACCCATACGCCAAACATGCAGTTTTGCCGCAGGGCGCTACTGTTTGCCTCCGATTTTTTTGAGGATAAGCCCGGCGCAGTCTATTTGGTTCGGTATATTTCCGGCCTCGTCTCTGACCCGCCAGATATCCGGAGTGATTTCATCCGCGACGCAAATGTTCCGGTTTTCATCAAAACCGAACTCGACCTTAAAATCGATCAGAGTCAGCCCGAGCCGATTCAGTTCCGTGCGCAAAACGTCGCCCGTTTTGATCAAAAGGTTCAGCGCTTTTTCATATTCGCCGGGTTTTAAGAGGTCTTTCATGAGACACAGCCGCTCGCTTATAAGCGGGTCTCCCATGTCGTCGTCTTTCAGCGTTACTTCCGTATACGGCGGATCGAACGGTATGCCGGATTCAAGCGAAAACCTGCGGCACATGCTGCCGGCGGTATAATAACGTAATACGAATTCAAGCTTCGGGACCGTGACGCCGCGCACCTTCATAAGGCGGCGTTCAAGGTCGACGCCCAGACAGTGGGTAGGAACGCCGTTTTTTTCCAACAGATCGAAAAAATATCCGGATATGACAAGCCCGGTTTCGCCTTTACCGGAAACGCTGCCCCCGACGGTGTTCGCGCCGGGATCGAAAACGCCGTCTTTGCCTGTGGCGTCATCTTTAAAAAACAAATATCGCTCACCGGTCACATCGTCCGATAATACGGTTTTTGTTTTGCCTTCATAGATCGTATTCATTTTTTCCCTCCGGTCTTTTATGCTCGTATGCTCGCGCGAACGGGACGGCAAGAGCCGCCGCGTCGTCGTCGCCCTTCCCTTTATGTTCAACTTATCACAGCCCGGACAAACTTTCAATGAAAAACCTGTCCGAGAATCTCCCGCCCGATAAAATCGCATAACAAAGACAGGCAAAAAGACGCTTTTTCTTGACAAATCCAAACCGGTACATTACGATAATAAACAAGACAATGCCGATTTCGGTTAAAATAAAAAAAGGGGTTAACGCAATGAAAAGCAATAAGGAAATCTTTGGTCTTTCTTTGTTCGGAATCCAAGACGGGCTTGACTGCGGGAAAGTTGTCGAACTGATAATCAACATCGAAGAAAAGAGCGCGGAGTATGTCGTTTTGGACAACGGACGCGGCGTTTGCGGTTATAAAGTCCTGCCGTTTTCCGAAGTTACCGGTATAGGCAAAGACATTATCACAACGCCGATAAGTGAGGAATGCAAACTGCTTTGGGAGGACAAAGAGGCTCTCTCGCTCAGCCTGACGTCCGTAAACTTGTTGGGAACGAGCGTATTCAGCAACAACGGAAACGTGATCGGCACGGTTATCGAGTTTTTTATCGACGAAGACACGGGCGCCATCGAAAAGCTTATTCTGGACAACGGCGGAGCCATCGACGGGGAAGAAATACTCACGCTGTCTAAGGACAAGGTATTTACCACCGGTACCGTATCAGCGCCGCCGGTCCCCGCCGCCGCTCCCGAACCTGCTCCCGCCCCTGAGCCGGAACCTGCTCCGGCAGCTGAAATAACGCCGCCGCCGGCACCCGCGCCTGCTTCGGCGCCCGCCCCGGCCGCACCGGCGGAGAACAAGAATGCTAAGCCGAAAGCCGAACCGGAACCGGCGCAAATAAGCATTGAGCCCGAAGTGACCGACAACAAAGCCAAGGCGGAAAAAGGCCCCGCCCCCGCAGCCGGAAAACCTGTCGCGGACCCGTCGGCGGACCCCGGCGCAAATCGGCTTGAGCATATTTTAGGGAACGAAATAATGAGAGAGGTCAAGGATAAAACAGGAGCGGTCCTTGCGAAAGAAGGGGATATCGTTACTGAGGAACTCATTATTAAAGTCAGAGACGCAGGAAAACTGATCGAACTGATACAGAATGTCAGAAAATAACGCATGTGATTTATAAAAAAATAAAAAAGACGACCGGAGATTAATATCTCCGGTCGTCTTTGCAGGGGCTTGTTTTCGTCGCCCCTGTATTGTTCTCACAATTCGCTTTTTTTGATCGCTTCCTGTGTTTTTTCGGATATATCGGAAATATTCTGATAGGCTTTTTCCACTTCCACGCTTATCTGGTCTATCATTACATTTATTCCCTTGATCGCTTCCGTCGCCTGCTCCGTTACGTCTTCTGTTTCCGAAACCGTGTTTTTTGATGTTTTCGCGAGGTTTCGTATTTCTTCGGCAACCACCGCGAAGGTTTTGCCGTATTGTCCGGCGCGGGCCGCTTCTATTGAGGCGTTGAGTGAAATGATGTTGATATGCATGGCGATAGAGTCGATATCCGTCGCCATCTTGTTATATTTATCTATAGCGCCGTTCACACCGGTAACGCTGCGGGTTATTTCATCGGACAGCCCTTTTATTTTTGAGATGTCCTCCAATATCCATTTAATGTCTTTCAGGTTTTCGGACGACAGTTCCAAAACCGTGTTGTGCTCTCTGTGTATGTCGTTACGGGCTTTTTGTATGCAATTATTCGGAATGTTCAGATCGCATACGATTTTTTCGGCCATTTCCAAACAGGTTTCGGAACCGCAAGCGGAGCAATCGAATTTGCGCTCCGATTCGGTCTCTTTTCCCAGACGTAAAAAAGCGTTTTCCACTTGTTCGGCCGTCGTTGTATACGAACGGGCGAGTGCCGGCCTGTAGCTGCGGATAAAATCGTCCAATCGCAGCTTGTTGTCGTAATATTCAAGAATCGCGTCGAAATCCGCCTTGTCGCGCCCTTGGGTCGCGGTCGAGCGCTCAGAGTCCATTATGGAGTTTATTTCAAATATTTCACGCTCATGCAGACATCCGGTACCGAGATTACAGCCCTCCGGGCAATTCAATACGTCGAATATCGCGGGCAGATGTTCCGTGCGCGCTTCGGCAAATCTGTCCAAAGCTTTATATACGATATTCTGCCCTTCGGATTTGTCGATCCGTAATGATTTTCCGAGATACAGCTCAATGTTTTCCTTCAAACCGCCGGGCATGGAAAACACGCGCCCCAAGGAAGATTCCGCGTGATCGAAACCGCTTTCTTCCGTGGGAAGTATGATGCCGTTATTGTTAATGTATTCATAGAGTTTTTTCAGCGTTACGTTATATTCCGCGCATCGCGTCGACTCAAACTCGTGTGTTTTTGCGATGCAAGGGGAGAGCGCCGCGAGCTTGTCGGTAATGCCTTCGTATTTTCTCATGTATACGGCGGCGCAAAACATGGGGCTCTGAGCGGGAGAGAGATACGGCAGCAGAGCGTGATTGTAGATCGTTATATAATTGACGATGGCGGGACATGGCTGTGTTATGACAGAAACAGGGTTTTCTCTTTGGATATATCGTATATAGGCCCATATGCAAATATCGGCGCCCAAAGATACGTCGTATATCTTCCTTACCCCTTTTTGTCTGAGCCAAGTAAGAAGCCTTCCCCAGTTTTCTCCGTTTGTACGGTTCGCAGGAGCTGCAAAAAGGGAAATCGGCACGCCCGACCGTAAATCAGACAAAAACCTTTCGGTATCATCGACATAATCGCGTGAATTATGCCGGCATGCCGAAATGCAAGCGCCGCACGCTATGCATTGGTCATTATCGATTTTGATTTTAATGTTTTCCCCTTCTTCATAGGCGATATTCGCGCCTATTGCCGGACAGACCCTGATGCATCGGTTGCAGCCGACACAGGTTGACGGATCGTTTAAAATCAATTCACGCATATCAATACACCTTAGCTTATCTGCAGTATTGCCTTTGCTTCACAGATTAATAAAAACGGCGCTTATTGTCAAGTTATTTCGGATTTACCCGCGGATTTTTTTGGATTTCCCGCTCATTTTCCGCTGCCCTTTGCTTTTCGCTCCGCAAATTCGCGAAAGAATGAGCGATCCCGAGCGAGGGAGAGCCCGATGAGGATATATGCGGCGGATGCAAAAACAAGAAGCAGCAGCGGTAAAGTCCACGACCCGGTCAGATCGAAGATAAATCCTATAAGAACGGGACCACCGGCTCCGAAGAGATAACCGACGGTCTGGCCCATGCCCGACAGGGCGGCGCTCTCTTGCGCGTTTTCGGTGCGCAGAGAGATGAAAGTGTTGGAAAAACCCAATGCCGAGCCCAGACCCAAAGAAAATACAGCGAGCGTTATCAGCGTTTTTATCGTTCCTCTTACGAACATGAAACCCGTAAGCCCGGCGAAGAGCATGCCGCAGAAGATCAAAATCAATCCGCGCTGATCGCGCCGCCGGGCGCACAGCACAGGTACGCAAAGTGTGGTTGGGATGTTTAGCGCCTGAACATAAAGGGCGGTCGCGGCAGCCTGCTCAAGCGAATACCCCCTGCTTTGCAGCATGGAAGGCAGCCAAGCCGACATTACGAAAAAAAGAAGTGTCTGGATACCGAAAAAAGCGGAATAACACCAAGCCATGGGCATTCGGCGGGCTGTGCGCGTGAGGGAGGACTTGCTTCCGCCGCCTTTTTCAACTCGTCTGATTTCCGGGTCCTTTTTCATCCGGACGCCCCACAGAACAACGCTGAGACCGGCGAGGAGCATCCACACAGCGAGCGCGTTGCGCCAGCCGAGCCCGAGCCCGACCGCCATCGGCACGCTGATTCCGACGGAAACCGCCGCCGAAAAAGCCATCGAAGCGGAATAAAGCCCCGTGACAAAGCCGATCCTGTGCGAAAACCGCAGTTTGATCATGCTGACCACCAAAACATTGCTGAAGCCTATGCCGACCGCCAACAGCCCGCTTCCGATAAAAAGGCCCGGCATACCGCAGTAGGAACGTACGGCCAAGCCCGCAAATATCAATAAGAAAGAGACCATTAAAGTTTGCCCCGTGCCGAAACGCCGGCTGATGCCGGGCGCCGGATACGAGACAAGCGCAAAAATCAATATCGGCAAGGTCGTGATCAAACCGGCCTGTGTTTTTGACAGACCGAAGTCAGCGCCGATCAGAGGAACAAGACTTCCCACACCGGTGATGCAAGCGCGCATATTGGCCGCAAACACTGCGAGGATGAATATCATCATTCGCTCGCCGGCTCGCGCGTTTGTTTGCCCGACCGGTTTGATGTTTCGTGTCAAGAGATGCATTTCTCCTTTATAAAATAAACTCGGGATTCAGCTCTCTGAGATCGATATATCATCCACCGATAAGAAGTAATAGGTCCTGCCGAGTTCATCATAGCTTCCGAACACGCCGACCACTTCTATTATCGTTTGCTCCTCAGGATAATCCTCGGGATAGTCGTGATTGCCGTTCCAAATAAATTCCAATCCGCTTTGGCAGCAGGCGGCGGCGTCTTCGACAATGACATAATGGTAGTACAGACCGGTTTCGCTGTAATATGAAGCGTAATACGGGCCGCTCATTTTTACTGTTTTCCCCATATAGTCACCGGGGCTTGAAGTTATATTATAAACTTCCGCATAGACCATTGTGCTGCTTAAAATCGTCAAATCAACATCAACGCCGTCGTCCGTTTGCGGCGTCTCCTTGCCGGAGCAGCCCGCGGCGAACATGCAAATCAGACAAAAGAACAAAATAAATGACAGATTTTTTTTCATGTATTCCTGAACCTCCTTGCCGTGAATCCGACTGCGCTGAATATGAAAAAGCCCGCGATATCCACAGCCGCTATGGTGGAGCCGACCGGTGTTCCGGCTGTTATGGCGACTATGATGCCGATGACCGCGCAAGTAACCGATATGATCACCGAGCAAACGGTTACGGACTTAAAACTCTTGAAAACCCTCATGGCGGACAAGGCGGGGAAGATTATCAGGGCTGAGATCAAAAGAGCGCCGACTAAATTCATAGCCAATACGATGACCACGGCGATAATTACGGCGAGGACAAGGTTATGGGTTTTTGCCCTGCCTCCCGTCGCCGCAGAAAAATCTTCATCGAAGGTGACGGAGAATATTTTGTGATAAAAAAGCAGAAACACCGCGATCACCGATACCGACAGAGCGATGCAAAGCCAAACTTCCGTCAGTGTCAGCGTCAAAATTGACGTTGAGCCGAACAGCGTTGCGCAAACATCGCCCGAGAGGTTCGAGGATTTTGAAAAGAGATTCATAATAAGATAGCCGACAGCCAAAGCTCCGACAGAAATCATGGCGATAGCCGCGTCGCCTTTTATTTTTGTGTTCTGCCCCGTGCGCAGCAGCAAGACAGCGCAGATCACCGTTACCGGCAAAACTAAAAGGAAGCTGTTTGTCAGGTCCATTGCCGCGGCGATCGCCACGGCGCCGAAAGCAACGTGCGACAGGCCGTCGCCGATAAACGAGAAGCGCTTGAGTACCAGGGTTACTCCCAAAAGCGAGGAACAAAGCGCGATCAGGACTCCGACTGTCATGGCGTATCGGACAAAGGGGAACTGAAAATAGAAGGCGAGTTTTTCCGCGATCTCCGTCATGCCTGCGCACCTCCCGCGCTGCGGTATATCCGCCACGTTTCACTTTTCAGATAATCCGCCGTCGTCCCGAAAAACAAAGCGGATCGCTCGCCGATGTGCAGGATGCGGGATGCGTATTTGACTGAGGCGGCAATATCGTGCGAAATCATAATGACGGTTATTTTTTCGGAATTCAGCTTGGCTGTCAAAGCATACATATCTGCCGACGCAATCGGATCGAGTCCTGCCGACGGTTCGTCAAGCAGCAGTATCTTTCGGGTGGCGCACAAGGCCCGCGCCAGTAAAACCCGTTGCTGCTGACCGCCGGACAATTCGCGGTAACAGCGTTTCGCGAGATCGGCGATCCCGAGTTTTTCCATGTTATCTTCCGCGATTTGTTTTTCCGCTTTGTTGTAAAAAGGCCGCAGACCGCAGCGATTAAGGCAGCCGGAGCGGACGACCTCTCTGACCGAAGCGGGAAAATCCTTCTGTATCACGGTTTGCTGGGGGAGGTAGCCGATTTCGTCATGCTCCAAGCCGTCACCTGTCACTATCTGTCCCGACATCGGAGCTTTCAGCTTCAACAGGGTCTTCATAAGCGTGCTTTTACCGGAACCGTTCTCTCCGACTATACATAAATAATCACCGGCGTTAACTTCGAAGGATAAACCGGAGACAACCGTAATTCCGTCATATCCGAGGAACAAATTCAAACAGGACAGCTGCGGCATACGGCCTCCTTATTACTTAAGCGCTTCTTTCAGCACTTCCAAATTATTCTCCATAACAGACAGATAGGTTACGCCGTTTTGCAGATCGACGGATGAAACCGATTGCATGGAATCCAAAACAAGTATTGTACAGTTTTGCGCCTCCGTGTTTTGTATGACCGTCCGGGCCACGGATCGGTCCGAACTTTCCGTGACCATAACGTAAGAAAGCTGAAGCTCATCCGTTTTTTGGGCGAGGAACGCTATGGTTGCGAAAGAGGCTTCGGTTTCGGCGGAACACCCGGAAAAAGCGGCGTAATATTTCAGCCCGTAATCATCCGCAAGGTAACGGAACGGAAAACGGTCGCCGAACAGCAATGTCTTGCCGGGAGACGAGTCTGCCGTTTTACGGTACTCAGCGTCCAAAGCCGACAGCAATTCGACGTATGCAGTTTTGTTTTTTTGATATACATCGGTGTTATCGGCGTCCAAAAACGAGATCGCGTCGGCGATGACGTCACAGAATATACGCGCATTATTCAAAGAAAGCCAAACGTGTTCGTCATATTCGATTTCGCCGTCATGGTCCGTATCTTCCGCGCCCTCTATGATTTCTTCCTCTTTTGCAGCGTCGCCGAGCGTATCCAGCAAATTGATCACCGTCATATTTTTGTTTGTCGCTTCTCTGAGAGCGCCGTCGACCCATTCGTCGGATTCGCCGCCGACATAGATAAACAAATCGCAGACGTATATTTTCACGATATCATCGACAGAGGGCTGATAGTTGTGAAGGTCGATCTTGCTGTCCGAAAGAAGGGTCAAATCGAAACCGGCCGCTTTGTCGCCGAGAATCCTGAGCACCCAGTCATATTGCGGAAAAGTCGTACAGACGACGCCGGGTTTTTCGTTTGAGCCGGCCTGCATACAGCCGGGCAATATCATAAACGCCGTTAAAAGGAGAGGACCGGCGATAAAAAGGACGCAAGCCGTAAAAGTGATTTTTCTTTTTTCGGATCGCTTTTTGATCGATTTTACCGGAAGGTTACCGCAATTCATTCCGGAGCCTCCTGTTTGAGTTGTTACGCCGGGTCATTTCAAGCATTTTTCACACTTCCCGTAAAAAACAGTCTTGCTGTCGTTTACTTGAAAAGCGTGGTCTTTGAATATGTGACGGGAAACATGGTCGACCTCGTCGCATTTCAGGTCTGTTATTTCATTGCATATCTCGCATTTCAGGTGATACGTATCCCGGTCGTATTTGCCCGGGTCGTTGTACCTGTAGCTTGTAACGGAGGAGTCGCCGAAAGAATACTTGCTTACCCTGCCGTCGCATACGAGCTTTTCAAGCCGTCGGTAAATTGTCGGCCGGGATACGGAGGTATGTTCTTTTTGCAGGTGATCCGCTATCTGTGCCACCGTAACGAATGTGTTTTTTGCTGACACGAGGCACGCGAGAACGGCGTCGCCCTGCTTTGTGCTGTATGTTGCGGGCCTATGCAAATCACTTCACCTCCGTCGCGAAAATGAAACACTGTTGCATTTTAACATACAAAAACCGATATGTCAAAAGTTGAGTTGTTTTGTCGGCATTTACACATTTAATTCGCTGCCCGGAACGTCGTTTGTGTCTGTCGCACCGCAGAGCCTTGCGCGGGAAATGTCACGGCAGAGCTGTTCCCCGCCCCGATCGATGCCGAAAAATACCGCTCCGGAGATTATTATGAAATATCTTGCATTATTCGTGAAAATGATGTATTATACATTATCGCGGTGAAATGAGGTGTTGTAATGGAATGGATGACCGTAAAAGAAGCCGGCTTATCGTGGGGCGTTACAACACGGAGAGCGCAGTATCTTTGCGCCGGCGGAAAAGTCGAAGGTGCGAATAAACTCGGCAGTCAATGGGTCATTCCGAAGGGAACGCCCAAGCCGGTCGACGGAAGAACAAAAGCCGTGAACCCCCAAAAAACATGACGATTCTTCCGAGAAAACACCGTTGCCGGCCATGCGAAACTACGATAATATTTAACTAACCTTGTGACAGAGTTCTCTTAAAAGAACTTAATAATCGACCTCGTTGCCCCGGCAAAATACTGAAAAGCATTGGAGGATTTCAAAATGAAAAATATGAAAGTATCCATGAAACTGATCGTCAGCTTCGTAATCGTGCTCGTCCTTGCAATAGCGGTCGGCATAATCGGGATGATCGGCATGAACTCCATCAACAACGCGGATGACGCTCTCTACAATGAAAACGTCATCGCCATCAGCTCGATGGGCATTATCCGCGAAACATACGCGCGAGAGCGCGTCACGCTCAGAAATATGGCCCTCTACGCAGGCGACGGCGCCAAAATACAAGAAAACCAAAACACGCTGACCACGCTGGAAAAAACTATGGCCGAGCAATTTAAGCTGTACGACGGCACCATCGTCGACCCTTCGGTCGAGGAGGCGTACTATAACGCAAGAAAGATATATGAAGATAAATTCACCGACATAAAAACAAGAGTGAAGGAAGCGAGCCTCATAAGCTTTGAAGCCGCCCATGAAGCACTGTTCGCCCCGGAAGTCTCGGAGGTCGCAAATGAAATAATGAGCGGGTTTGATATATCTATGGCAAATAACGAACGATGGTCAAAAGAAACGGTGGACAACAACACAGGCTTGTTCAAAACCATGATGATAATTGAGATCGCTATACTTGCGGCCGCTGTGATTATCGCGTTATTTTTAACGTTTTATATTTCCAGCCTGATCAGTAAGCCGCTCACGGTTATTTCCGGGTTTTTAAAGAAAGCGGGCGCGACAGGTGATATCAGCCTGCGTCCCGAAGATGTGAAAAGTATCGAAACCCTTGCAAAAGTCAAAGACGAGATCGGTGACTTGAGCAATGGCGCAGCTTTGTTTGTCAAGCATGTAACACATATTTCAGAAGAACTCGAAACCGTCGCAAGCGGCGATTTGACGACCGAGATAGAACTGCTCTCCGAAAGAGATGTGATGGGGAGATCTTTACAAGATATGGTTGACAGCCTCAACAAAATGTTCAGAGAGATCCACGTTTCCACAAATCAAGTATCGAGCGGCTCAAAGCAGGTCGCGGACGGCGCGCAGTCTCTCGCGCAAGGTTCGACAGAACAAGCCGCATCCATAGAAGAGTTGTCAAGCTCTATCGCCGAGATCGCACAAAAAACCAAAACTAACGCGGAAACTGCCGAAAGAACAGCCGGTCTTGCGACAGCTATTATGAGCAACGCTGAAAAAGGCAGCCGTCAAATGGATGAAATGATAACTGCGGTACAGGAGATCAACCGGGCCAGTCAGGAGATCAGCAAGGTCATTAAAGTTATAGATGACATTGCTTTCCAAACGAATATCCTCGCCCTGAACGCCGCCGTGGAAGCGGCCCGCGCCGGTCAGCACGGCAAGGGGTTCGCCGTCGTCGCCGAGGAAGTACGGAGTCTCGCGCAAAAGAGCGCGGAAGCCGCGAGAGAAACCGGCGAAATGATCCAGAATTCAATGGAAAAAGCCGAACTCGGAACGCATATAGCCGAAGAAACTGCGGCGAGCCTCACGGATATTGTATCCGGTATCAACGAAAGCAGCAGCTTCATTAAAAAAATCGCCTTTTCGTCGGAAGAACAGTCACTCGGTATAGACCAAATCAATATCGGCATCGACCAAGTGGCACAGGTCGTGCAACAAAACAGTGCAACGGCTGAAGAAAGCGCCGCTGCGTCGGAAGAAATGAGCGGACAGTCAGCTATGCTGGAAGAATTGATTTCTCAATTCAAACTCAAAGATGAAATGCAAAGGAGTTTGACGTCCGCCGCAACCGGCAGATCAAAGCATACCGCTGTGCCGCATGAAACCGTTCCTGCTTATACACCGGGCAAAAGTGATTACGGTAAATACTGAGAGCTGACCGCGCAGCGCCGGTGTACCGGTAAAACTCCCGGCTCAAAATCCGAGTTATGCCGCTTTTCCTGTAAGCGCGTTCATGAGCGGGATTTCATGTAAACAATGAAGAAAGCTGCGTATAATATCTTAAAAACCGCGCCGGCAAAAAGTCTGTTTTTTGCCGGCGCGGTTTTTTAAGATATAAAATCCACTCATTCACTATGCTAAAATCAACACTCGGTTTTATTCGGTATATGTCCGGCTTTTCGGGTAAACTCAAGACAAATTGTTATTGACAAATCAAAAAAGCTGTGTTAGCTTTGCTTACAGATCAACGAGCGGAAGAAACCTCGCCCGCCGGAAAGATCCCGCAAGAGATTCGGCGCCGCGGCTGAAAGCGCTGTTCGGGAAAATGGCGGCGCGGGCAACGCTCTTCCGATACGCTCAAAATTAAACAGTAAATGAGTCGGGCGCTTCGGCGTCAATGTGGGTGGCACCGCGGGTCTTGTCCCGTCCCTCAAAGAACAGTTTTGTTTTTTGAGGTTTTTTCATTGAACGGGAAAGCATTGAACAGGGAGGAAGCGAATTGAACGGATACAGGACGCACAACTGCGGAGAATTGCGCAAGGGAAACGTCGGGCAATGCGTTAAGCTGGCCGGCTGGATAGACACGATAAGAGACCACGGCGGAGTCATATTCATCGATCTGAGGGATCATTACGGAACGACCCAAATCGTGGTCAACGATGAAGACCTGATAAATGACGCCGGACGGGAGAGCATCGTTACAGTTGAGGGAATCCTGCGTGAGCGCTCCGCGGACACTGTCAACAATAAACTCGAAACCGGAGAGGTCGAAGTAAAAGCCGCGGATATCAAGCTTTTGAGCCGCCCGCTTATCACACTCCCTTTTGAGGTCGGTGAGTCGACGCAAACCCGCGAGGAATTACGCTTGAAATACCGTTTTTTGGATCTGCGCAACCCGGCGGTTCACAAGAATATCGTCATGCGGGCCGATGTAGTGCGCTTTTTGAGGGCCGAAATGGAAAGGCTCGGATTTGTCGAAATACAAACTCCGGTTTTGACCGCGTCGTCACCGGAAGGGGCGAGGGACTATCTTGTGCCGAGCAGAAAGCATAAAGGCATGTTTTACGCGCTGCCTCAGGCTCCGCAAATATTCAAACAGCTGCTGATGGTCTCGGGTTTCGACAAATACTATCAGATAGCGCCATGTTTCAGGGACGAGGACGCCAGAGCCGACCGTTCGCCGGGGGAATTTTATCAGCTCGATTTTGAGATGTCATTTGCGACTCAAGAGGATGTATTCGAAGCGGCCGAGACGGTCTTGCATAACACATTTTCAAAATTTTCCGGCAAGAAGGTGAGTCCCGCGCCTTTTTTGAGAATACCTTACGCCGAAAGCATGCTCAAATACGGCACGGACAAGCCGGACTTGCGCAATCCGCTGATTATCGGGGATTTGACGGATTTTTTTGAGGGAGTGGACTTCGCGCCCTTTAAA
>Ga0082212_10001093_pt1 | contig 39733 bp, 33 predicted proteins | sample TergutNt197P3_FD_71548 | JGI IMG/M metagenome (GOLD analysis project Ga0082212, IMG submission 71548) | Neocapritermes taracua P3 segment gut microbial communities from Petit-Saut dam, French Guiana - Nt197 P3 | ecosystem: Host-associated > Arthropoda: Insects > Digestive system > Gut ...
TCTTCCGAATAAAATGATCGAAAACGAGATCAGGAAAATGTTCAAAATGGTCAGCCACTAGATCCGCTAGATCCGCTTAACTTCGGCACAGCATAAGCTATTAAATGGTAACTGTTCAGGGGACGCAACGCGCCTAAAGGCGCGTGGATGAACTCTGATGACGCGTGAATCGTCAGGCGGAGTCCGGCAGACGCACATCCCGGGGTAGGGATAGAGCGATGGCATGCTATTTGAGCCGGCCACGCGACTTTTCACGCGAATCAGAGTACAGCCACGGCGCCCCCTGAACAGTTACATTAAATGTCCATGGCAGCGTAGCATCCGCCGGAAACGGCTTGCGTAACGTGCCCGGGGCGGACGCAGTCTCCGACGCTGAAAAAAGCCGGCGCGCAATACCTCAGCGACTCGACAACATCAAGGCGCGAGCGCATACCCGTCGCGCAGAAAACCGTGTCGGCTTCGAATACGCGCTCCTCCCCGGCGCCGTCCACGCAAACGAGCGCGCCGTCTCTGACCGCGACCGCTCGCATGTTCAGCTCGACCTCGATACCGGACCCGAGCTGGAGCCTGATCGCCTGCTTATGGAAGTATGGGGCGTCAGCCGCGTAGTCTCCGCGCATCTCGACGATGGTAACCTGTCTGCCTGTATTGCGCAAATGGATAGCCGTCTCGCACCCCACAAGACCGCCGCCAAAAATGACGACGCGTTTTCCGAAGTTATTATCGAAATCGTCCAGCGCCGGAAGGCTGCGGACGATTTCGCCGTCTATGCCCGGGATATCGGGAACGATATAGTCGGCGCCCACGGCTGCGACGATCGCGTCCGGGCGAAGCTCTGCCGCCAACTCAGGCGTGACGGCCGTGTTCAACCGCACGTCGACGTTCAGGCGCAAGGCGCGCCGGGCAAGCGTCTGTGAATATTCATATAGGTTGCGCTTGAACGGGATAAACTTCTCATACTTAAGCTGCCCGCCAAGACTGTCCGACGCTTCGCAGAGCGTGACGCTGTGCCCGCGCTCCGCGGCAGTGATCGCGGCAGTCATACCGCCGGGCCCGCCGCCCGCGACCAGCACGCTTTTACGCGGCTGCAGGCGCGCCGGGAGCACATGCTCCCACTCCCTGCCGATCACCGGATTGACGGCGCATTTGACGTCCCTGGTCGTGCGCGGGCAATCCAGGCAGGTAAAGCAGCGAACGCATCTCACGATCTCGTCGTCGCGTCCTTCAAACGCTTTGCGCGGCAGATACGGGTCAGCCAGAAGCCCGCGCCCCACCGCGACGAAGTCAGCCTTACCGGAAGCTATGATCTCTTCCATCACAGCCGGGTCGGACAGCGCCCCGACCGCGACCACGGGCACGTCTACATGACGCTTTATCTCGGCTGCAAGCCATACGTTGCATCCCTGCTCATGAAACATCGAAGGATGCGTTATGACAAATGTATCCGGGTTGTCGTGGAATCCGGCTGAGACGTGGAGGATATCGACCTTTGGCGCGACGAGCTTTGCGATCTCGACGCCCTCGCCGATATCGTATCCTCCGGGGGTAAACTCGGCGCCGCTCATGCGGAACTCTATGGGGAAGCCCGGGCCTACCGCCGCGCGTATGCTGTCAAGCGCCATCATCGGGAAACGCAGCCGGTTTCCCCTGCTTCCTCCGTATTTGTCTTCGCGTTTGTTGGTTCCGGGCGACATAAACTGGGCCAGAAGCCAGCCGTGCCCGCCGTGGACGGTGATCATCTGAAACCCGCAAGCCTTCGCCCTTGCGGCGGCTTTTCCAAAGTCGCCCGCGAGCTTCTCGATGAGCGGCTCCCGCATTTCCAGTATCTCGTATCCGTCGGCGTTTATCTCATGACTCGGCCCGTAAGCGGGAGCGGACGCGACGCGCTCGCTCACGATGATGTTCGGGACGTTGGCGAACTTGCCTCCGTGAGTCAGTTCGAGCGACGGCGTCGCGCCGTGCCGCGAAATATCGCGGGCCAGCGCGGAAATGGACGGGATGACCGCCGGGTCGTCCATCAGTATTTTATACGGGTGGGTATACCCTGTTTTCGTATCGACAATGCTGTCTCCGAGACAGACCGCCGCAGCCCCTCCTATTGCCCTGAGCTCGTAAAAAGCCCTGCACTCTTTCGTCAGGTACGCGGGCGGGCAGACCATATAATGCGAAGCGGGCGGCGAGAATATCCTGTTTCGGAAAGTCACGTTCCCCACCCGCATCGGGCTGAAAAGATTCGGATATTTATGTTCCATATCGCGTCCGTTCCTTACTGCGGTCACCATCTGCCGCCGCCGCCTCCGCCGCCCCCGCCGGAAGAACCGCCGCCCGAGTACCCGCCGCCCCCGCCCGAAGAGCCGCCGCCGCTGTCGGTGGACGCCTCAACGGCATTCAGGCTGTGCGAGAGCGATCTGGTGATCCCGCTCATAATTACTGCCGGCGCGACGTCGTCAACACCGTCGCCGTAGCACCAGGACGGCGGCTGTCTAAGCAGCCCGTCGAACTTCCTCTCCCAGATCGCGGAGACGCCAAGGCACTGCGCATAGGGCAGGATATTGAAATAATAGTCCGGGTTTTCAGCGAGAAGCATCTCAAGCCTCGACTTCTCCGCGGTTGTGAGAAATGTCTTGAACCCTATGATGCGTCCCAGAAGGTATACCGCGAAATCTGTCTGCCTGCTCAGGAACGGTGTGGAATAAAGCGTAACCGCCAGAGCCGCCAGCGTTACGATAGTAGAAACAACGGTAATAGCCCTCCCGGCGACGCTGGAAATAATATACGCGGAAAAGAGCACATACAATGCGATCAAAACAGCAATCAGGATATAGTTGGATCTCGGCTTCTTATGCATGTTCTTACGGTATGTTGACGCTATAATGGCCATGATCATATATAAAATGCTCGCAATAAACGCGTTGTCTGACATGTCGTAGCTTGTATACACCCACAGTTGTGAGAACGCGGAAAACATTAACGCGCATAATATTATCATCAGAAACGCTATAAAGATCGGGAGCCGTACGCGCCTTTTAAGCTCGCGGTCTCCGGTAAAAGAGCGCCTGACCTCCCCCACTGTCTTTGAGATCGTGGGGTGGAAGTTATACTTGATGTCACTGTTCGTAACAGCGTCGTTTGAGCCGAATCCGAACAGCCTTGTGAACATGTAATTTTCATAAGGCTTGTGCCCGGAGTCGAGATCCTCCCTCTTATGGAGCGTAAAGTTATTCTTCCTGTCCGCGATTTCGATCGAGATATGCCCGTGCGAAGCCCAGTAGTAGATCAGCGACGTGACGTCGCGGCCTGATATCTTCCCGTCGATAACATACCCTATCTCGGCGGGGTTCATGCCGTCCGGCGGACCAAGTTCGATCGTCTCGACGATCCTCTTACCGGGATTGATCACAAAGGCGTTAAGGAAAATCAAAACAGCTGCCATGACCGCGGCGAACGGTATCATCACATCGCCCCAGTTCATCGGGCGTATGTATCCGGAGGATAAAAAGTCAACAGACACATAGCGCATGCCCTCGCCGCCGTCCGCTTCAATATCGAGCCGCCGTCCGTAGTCGCTGATGCTCAGGAAGTACTCGTCAGGAGCCAGCCTGTTAAAATAGGCGTCCATATAACCGGAAGTTATCTCATTCGGCGAAACGACGCAAAGCGAGTAGCTTTCGACAGAAATCTCATCGCTGTCGCTAAACAATCTGATAGTGAACAGATGGCTGCTTTCCGTCTCCGTTATCTCGCAGCGGACCCGGTATGTAACGGTGAACCTGATCCTTTCGCCCGCGTATCTGCCAAAGACTTCATGTGAACTGCCCGCGTATACGGCTTGTTCGTTGTCCTCAAACGTCCACATCATACCTTCGAGGCCGTCAACCGCGTAAGCGGGATGCCAGACCCTGAATCCCCGGCTTACTGTCGCGTCGTACTCTTCGCGAACATCCATGACGCCGTATCTGTCCAGTTCAGCGCTTACGAAGACGCTGTGTATCACAAGCGGCTTTGAATAAGGCACTGCGTCCGGGAACGCGCCCTGCATCATCTCGACGTTGAGCGTGACGGCCATGAACGGTCCGAGCGGGTTGGTCATTCGGACTTTAACGACATTGCCTGATTCGGAGTACTGCGCGTAGTCGTTTGATACGCTGCCGGTCGGTCCGGAGGTCAGGGTGACTCTGTTGATCCCGGCGGCTTCCGGGAGTCTGACCATCGCGGAAAAGTTCGCTATGGGAACGTCCCACTTGTCGCCGATAAGGTCCATGTAGAAGTAGTCGTAATCCGGCTCGCCGTCGTCGTAGTGGACCCTGGTGTAGCTTATGGTATAAGTTTTTTCACCGGTTATGTATACGTCGGGGTCGCCGATGCGGACGTTGATGTAGTCGCTTCTTTCGGATACCGTAAACGGATCCCCGGCGACGTTAATATTGGCAATGTGATACTGTTCGACGGAACTGACAGTCTGGATGTCCCGGAATATCCCGTGCGATTCTTCATTGAACACGACCGTAATCGTCTCGGTCACATCGTAGCTTCTGTCGCTGTTGGCGACGACGTCGACAAAGAAATCCTTTATGTAGTAGTCATATGAATTGTAATTCTGCGCGCCGGCGGTCGGCGCAAACAAGACCGCAAGCAGGAATACTGCCGCAGCAAAAACTAACGTTTTCTTCAAAGCAAGTCCTCTTTTCGGAACTGTATACAAATGTGAGCTGCGCAGAGCGCCGCCTATCAGCTGAAGCTGACCTGCACCGCTTCACGGTCGCTCACGTCGTCGAGTTCAAAGTACGGCTGTTTCATGAACCGGCAGATCGAAGCGACGATCGACGCGGGAAACAGCGCTATTTTTGTGTTGAACTTTCGGACGGCGCCGTTGTAATACTTTCTCGCCTGCGAGATATCGTTTTCGATTGCGGAAAGCTGGTTCGACAGATTTAGAAACTGGCTGTCCGCCTTGAGCTGCGGGTATTGCTCGACGACGACCAGCAGGCGCGAGATCGCGCTGGACAGCTCGCTTTCGCATTTGATGCGGTCTTCGGCGGAACCCGCGCTTCCCGCGCCGACCGCTCTGTTTCTGGCCGCTATCACCGACTCGAGCGTTTTCGACTCGTGCGCCGCGTATCCTTTGACAGTTTCCACAAGATTCGGTATAAGGTCGTGGCGCTTCTTCATGTAGATATCCATGCCGGAGAAAGCCTCTTCGTACAACGCGCGAAGTCTGACAAGGGCGTTGTATACCGCTATGAACCAAATGACAATGATTACGACGACTCCAATACATACCCAGGCAACTATTGGCATTTTACTACTTCCTTTCAACATAATGATGTGAGCTGCGCCCACACAAGGTACTTCAGAGCGGGCAAGCAGGATGTAAAACAGTTGTGATCGGCCCTTTTGCGCAGCCCGCTTTGGATATTATACTTCAGTGTCAGGCATTATTCAACCAAAAAAAGCAAAGTGGTCACAAGGTAACTGTTCACTGTCTGCCCATCAAGGGCTGCGCGGTATGGTTTTTTTGTTGAGGGAATACCGGTGAAAAGGCCGGTAGCTGACCAGCGAACCAAAGGTTCGCGAACAACAAAAACCATGCCACGCAGCTCTGCAAACGAGCCAGCCTCTAAACAGTAACTATGATTTTTCTATGGATGACAAACCCGGAGTGACGTACCTTATCCGGGCTGTTCACTTACTGCCAAGAGCCTTTCTGTCGATTTTACCGTTAGCGGTCAGCGGCATCTCGTCGATCTTTATGATCAAGTGCGGCGTCATGTAGCGCGGCAGCGTCTCTTTTAAGTATGAGGCGACTTCGGCGTCAGCGCGGCTGCCGGCGTAGTAAAGGGTCAGTTTCTTGCTCGCGTCGTCAAAAACGCAGCATACGCCGCGAGTGCCGTCGAGTTTACCGGCGACCGCCTCGATCTCGCCGAGCTCGATCCTGTGTCCCATATGTTTGATCTGATTGTCTCTTCTCGACACGAACATCAGCTCGCCCGACTCGTTGTATCTCCCGATATCCCCCGTCCGGTAGATCAGCTCGCGGTAAGCGTCGTTTCGCGGGTTTTGAACGAAGCATTCGTCGGTTTTGGCAAAATCACCCCAGTAACCAAGCGTGAGGGCAGTGCCCCTGATGCAAATTTCGCCCGTCTCGCCTTCGCCCGCCGCCTGCCCGTCGTCCTTAATGAGCAATATCCCGGTGTTCCGGAACGGCCTGCCGACAGGCAGCGTCTCGTCAGGCCCGAAATCCCGGTCGACCTCGTAATAACAAGACATACCCGTCGCCTCGGTCGGCCCGTACAAGTTAACAAACCTTGCCTCCGGAAGCGCGGCTCTCCATTTGTTCAGCTGAACCACCGGAAAAACCTCCCCGCCAAAAGCGACAAGGCGAACATGCCTCGGTACGCTCTTTTCCAAAGCGTCGAAACCGGAAATCATAGTAAGCGCCGATACGACCCAGCATATTGCGTTGATCTCATGCTCGTTCAGATAATCTATCAGCTTGAGCGGAAACATGAACAGTTGCCTGGGGATCAGAAATGTCGTCGCGCCGACTTTGATCGTCGAGTAGATATCTTTCAGGCACGCGTCCACGTAGAGCGGGGCCTGATTGCCGAAAACCGTATCGCTGTCAAACCGCAGCGTTCCGGTCAGATTTTCGATATAGTCTATCACCGAGCGATGGCAGGCGGTCACGCCCTTTGGAAGACCTGTGGACCCGGAAGTAAAGACGGTGTATATCGGGTCGGTATCTATCGCCGCTTCCCTGATCCGGAGCAAAAGCGCCTCGTCAACCCGCGTTTGGCAAATATCAGCGAAGTCATACAGCGGGCATTTATTTTGGGCGTCTTTCAGAAACTCGAGCATAAACTCGTCGCAGACAGCCGCGCGGGGCTTGATGTTCTCAAAGATCATTTCGATCCGATGGCGGGGCGTCTCGTCGTCGAAGGGCACATAGTAACAGCCGGCGGATATGACTCCAAAGAAAGCGGCTGCCGTTTCCGGGCTTTTTTTCATGCACACGACAACCGGTTCCCCGCGCAGCCCCTTACCGGCAAGAAACGTTCCGACGGCGCCTGCAATATCTGAAACCTGACTGAATGTCAGGCTATGCTCACCGTCCGAGTACGCCGTCTTATCCGGCAAGTCCGCCGAGGTTCTGTCAAGATACTCCAATATGTTGATCTGCATTAATTCACTCCCCGAGCCGTTTACAGCGCGCTGCGCCCGCTCCAGCGCGACCCAACTCCACAGCGCTCCAGTGACCGCAGCGCCAGGAGCTCAAGCGCGTCGACAAACATACCCGGTAAAATATGATCGCGCTTGACAAGCGACAACTCGGTGCACGCCAGCACGACCGCTTCGGCGCCGTTCGCCGCAAGTTCATCCGCAACAGACATGAACGCGCCGAAATCAGGCGGCTTATTCGCCTTAACGTCACTATATATAAGATCCATCACGCGCGCCTGCATCCGCGCGGACGGTATCACGGCGCCGATCCCGCGCGACTCAAGTTCTTTATTGAAAATCCCTCCTGAAATTGTTCCGTCAGCGGCCATCAAACCGGCTCTTTTTATTCCCATATCCTTCAGACGGGCGGCGGTTTCGCCGACCATATCAATCACCGGAGCGCCTATGCCGGCCGCGAGCTCGTCAAAAAAGAAGTGAGCGGTAACGCACGGTATTGCGATAAAATCAGCGCCAAGCGAGACGAGAGCGCGCCCTGCTTCAATAATGGGCGGGACAGGGCTCTCCCCGCTCATCCCTGTAATGAAAGCTGTGCGGTCGGGTATCGACGGACGGCTGATAATATACGTTTCGAGATGTTCCTGATCGACGCTCGCGTCCGCCAGCTTAATAAGCAGTTCAAAAAAATACGCTGTCGCGGCGGGGCCCATCCCGCCAATAACTCCGAGCTTCTTATAACTCACTCGCTCAGCCTCCTATATGTTTCTTGCGCCGCGTGTTCTTGGTAACAGCCGCAGCGCCTCGTGCGGCAACTGCAGCCATTTTTTGGCGCCGGACCTCATAAGACCGCCGCGCGCTCCAACTCGCCTACCCGTCGTCATCCCCCACCACAGGCGGGTACAGCGACCTGTCGTATACGTAGTAATTCGGCACTTGCGGTATCATACGGGTAAACTCGTCCGCCTGAACGCTGGTAAACATGAAATTGTTCACGCGCTCCCTTGTCGGGGTGGCGTCAAAATGATACCACCCGGTCCCTACGTTTATGAGGTTCCAGTAATGCGCTGAATATCCGCCCATGCGGGTCACTCGCATATTGGGGATCCCCGCCCTCGTCAGCATGACCTCCGCTACAGAGTAAAACGTAAAGCAGTCGCCCTGCCTCGTCCTGAACCCGGCGTACGCGCCGTCGATAACGTTCGTCTTTTCAGAAGCGTATGAGTATACGATGCTGCTGCGTATCCAGGTATGGATCCGCCTGGCTTTTTCAAGAAGGCTCATCTCCGGATTCGTTATGCTCTCAAGGATCGCGTCGGCCATCGCGTAAACGATTTCAGTGTTCAGTTCCATGACCGTAATGATCACCGTAACTGAAGTCTCGTTGCCGCTGGAATCCACAGCGCTGTATATCACCTCATAACGGCCTGATTCGTAAATATTCACCGCGCTGCTGTCAACGCTGAAAGCTATCTCGCCGTCGGCGTTGTCGTAAGCGGATACCCCCGCCCTGTATGCTATGCTGCTGCCGATAAACACGCTCTGATCCTCCGCGCCGCTGATCACAGGAGGCTCCGTATCGGGAACCAGAGTCAGCCACGCCGTGAACACCGCCCCGTTCCCCCACGAATCCTCAAGAACGATACTTACCATCTGCGTTCCCTCGGAATGGATATCCGGCGGCGACAGGTAACGCGCTGTCACTTCTGAATAATCCCGAACTTCCTCAAAAAAGCTCATCGGGTCGACCGCCATGCCGAGCCACCACGTGTGATCGACAACTGTGGCGTCGGGCGGCGTCGTATCCACTACCGTGACAATAGTGGTAAACAACCTGCCGTTTACCCTCAAAATGACCTCATAGTCGCCGGTTCTGCGCAGCTGCGCTCCTGTAACGCCCGTCATAAGCGACACCGATATTTCTCCGTATAAACCATCCAGCCCGGGAGCGTCGATCAGATAATCGCGTAAAGCGATACCGGCCGTACCGGCTTCCACTTCTATCGCCGACCTGATCCCAAACACATAAAGGCGCGCCGTCAGCTCGGTCCGGTTGCCTTCAAGGTCTTCCAGCGCAACGACCACATCCTGCGCGCCGGGACGTAAAAAGTCCGGCTCCTCCGCATAAACCACGCTAACCTCAGACGCGCCGCTCACTTGCCAGACAAAATCAGACGCTGTGAAAGTCTCTCCAACAAGAGAAATATGATCGCGCGTTAAGGCCGTTGGCGGTATCGCGTCGACCGCTCCCGGTGAAACTTCATCTGTTTCATCATTTACTGAAAGCGAACCGTATACGATGATCGCCGCCCCCAGCGCGATCGCCGCGACGATCACAGAGACGATCACAGATTTGCGCATTCTTTTCTTAATTACCGATCGCCTCCCTCCAACACGGCCCGCGCCTCTTTTACGCTTCAAACGCAATCATGCTGACAGACTAGCACAACGACAAACCTTTTGTCAAACACATTGAAAAATAAACGAATTGAATGTTTCAGCGAAGTGTGCTATACTGACCTCCACAACCGGATGAATCAGGAGGAGCCTGAATGAAAAAGGAAACATTTTACATCACAACGCCCATATATTACCCGTCCGACAAACTGCACATAGGGCACACCTATTGCACCGTCGCGACGGACGCGATGGCGAGATACAAGCGAATGCGCGGGTACGACGTCATGTTCCTGACCGGGACTGACGAACACGGCCAGAAAATAGAAGAACGCGCCAAAGCCTCCGGCGTCACGCCGCAGCAATACGTCGACGCGATAGTCGCGGGAGAAGGCGGGGTCATCGACCTGTGGAAACTGATGAACATATCATACGACAGGTTTATCAGAACGACCGACGACTACCATGTGACGTCGATACAGCGCGTGTTCCGCGCTCTTTACGAGCGGGACGAAATATACAAGGGCGCGTACAGGGGAAAATACTGCACGCCCTGCGAGAGCTTTTGGACTGAGAGCCAGCTCGTGGATGGCAACTGCCCGGACTGCGGGCGCGAAGTCGCTTTCGCGGAGGAGGAAGCCTACTTCTTTCGCCAGTCAAAGTACGCGGACGCTCTGATGAAGCTGCTGCCCGGGTTTCTGGAGCCGCAGTCGCGCGTCAATGAAATGGTCAGTAACTTCCTGAAACCGGGGCTTGAAGATATCTGCGTGTCACGGACGTCTTTTCAATGGGGGGTTCCCGTCGACTTCGACCCGGGGCACATAGTTTACGTATGGGTCGACGCGCTGTTCAACTACTATACAGCGCTGGGGCTATACAACGATAAGTATGACGACCTTCGATACTGGCCGTGCGACGTTCACTTCGTAGGGAGAGAAATAGTGCGCCTCCACTCGCTCCTGTGGCCCGCTATGCTAATGGCGCTCGACCTGCCGCTGCCGAAAATGGTGTACGGTCACGGCTGGCTGCTGCTCGACGGCGACAAGATGAGCAAGTCGAAAGGCAACGTGATAGACCCCGTGATACTCGCGGAACGCTATGGAGCGGATGCGCTGAGGTTTTTCCTGCTGCGCGAGTTCCCGTTCGGCACAGACGGGAGCTTCACAAACGAACTGCTGATATCGCGCATAAACTCCGATCTGGCAAACGACCTTGGCAACCTTGTATCGCGCACTGTATCCATGGTCGAAAAATATTTCGGCGGGAAGTTGCCGGAACAGCAAATACGCGGCGGGGCAAACAGCCCGGAAAACAGCCCGGAAAGCCGCACGGAAGTCGGCTTGGGAATCAGCCCGGAAAACGGCTCTGAAAGCGGCCGCGAGGACGCCGAACTCATTGAAGCGGCCGGGAGGCTAAGCGGCGCTTATGAAAGCCATATGGAAAAATTTGCCTTTCAGAGCGCGATCATGGAGATATTCAAGGTAACGTCACGGGCGAACAAGTACATCGACGAAACCGCGCCATGGGTGCTGGCAAAGGACGAAAACAACAAGCCCAGGCTTGCCGCAATAATGTACAACCTGCTGGAAACGATCAGGATCTGCGCAGTCATGCTGCAGCCGTTCATCCCGGACTCATGCGAAAAAATATTCACGCAGATCGGGGCTCCTGTCGAAGCGAGGGAGTTTGACAGCGCCTTATCATTCGGAGCGCTGCCGAAAAACACAGAGACAAGAAAAGGCGAAATAATATTTCCACGGCTCGATCCGGCGAAAGAGCTGGAGGAACTGGCGAAAGGAGGATAAGCCATGAAGCTGATCGTCTCGCTGTTTCTGGGGCTTGTCCAGGGAATCACGGAATTTCTCCCTGTCTCAAGTTCCGGGCACCTGTCGATACTTCAAAACCTGTTCAAACTGGACTATTCAGAGGATGGAAACCTGCTGTTCGACGTCCTGCTGCACCTTGGAACAATGATCGCGATATGCGTATCCTACAGGGCGGAAATCAAGGAAATGATATCCGACGGCCTTGAGTTTTTGCGCATGAGGAGCGAGTCGGACGCTGACGAACCGGTCAAGCTGAAACCGCCGGCAAGGACGCTTCTGTTCGTGCTTCTGGGCACTTTACCGTTGATCATAGCGCTAATATTCTCGCGCAGCGTTTCGACGCTGTTTGCTAAAACAGGATTCATCGGTTTCGCGCTTTTGATAACCGGCGGACTACTTTTCGTGTCGGATAAACTCGTGGAGAAGGGCAGTAAAACCGAAAAGAACATCACGCTTGCCGACGCGCTTCTCATAGGTCTGGCGCAGGCGGTAGCGACCATTCCCGGGCTGTCAAGATCCGGAACGACGATCTCAGTAGGGCTCGCGCGTGGATTGAGCGGGACTTTCGCCGTGCGTTTCTCTCTGATACTGTCGATCCCGGCGGTTTTCGGCGCCACAATAGTATCTCTCTTCAAGGCTATCAGAGCGGGCATAGATTTCTCGCTTTTCCCGATATATCTGGCGGGGATGGTAGTTGCGACAGTCGTCGGGTTTTTTGCGATCCAACTGCTCCGCCGCATGATGAGCAAAAACGGCGTCGGAAAGTTCGCGTACTATTGCTGGGGCGTCGGCGCTCTGGCGATAATCCTCTCGATCGCTTTATAGATCCGAGGAGGTTAGCGTGGGAAAACTAAAGCATAAATCAGTTGTCGGCGCGTACCTCCATTTCTCCGCTTCTATATGTGTCGTCTCTTGTCGAAATGGAGGTTAGCGTGGGAAAACTAAAGCATAAATCAGTTGTCGGCGCGTACCTCCATTTCTCCGCTTCTATATGTGTCGTCTCTTGTCGAAATGGAGGTTAGCGTGGGAAAACTAAAGCATAAATCAGTTGTCGGCGCGTACCTCCATTTCTCCGCTTCTATATGTGTCGTCTCTTGTCGAAATGGAGGTTGGGATGCCAAAATCAAACGGCGGCAGGCCGCCATCGAAACAGCGTAGCAGCTCCGGACCCGGACGCCCCCGGTCACCGGCCGGACCGGCGCAGACCGCAAAACCGCCGCGCAGGCGCGAGATAATGGCTTCGATCTGCTTCATTCTCGCGGTGTTCTCTTTTATCGGATACTGGAATACGGACGGCGCGTTTATAAAGCTCTTTATCGACCTTGTCAAAGGCCTTGTCGGACACGGTTTTTTTGCGCTGCCTCCGGTGCTGCTGCTTTGCTCTGTCATACTGAGCTTTCACAAGGGGCGGCCGGTGCAGTTTCGGGTCATATGTTCGCTCCTTTTGGCGGTATTAACAGGCGCGCTTGCGCACAGGTTCGCGTGCGAACCGATAGGCGATATATCGTTCGGCATGTTCTCCGGGTTATGGGAAAAGGGGCTGGCGCTGGAGTCCGGCGGCGCTGTGGGCGGCTCGATCACCGAAGTCTTTACATGGATGTTCGGCAGTATCGGCGCCGCGGTCATATTGATATGCGCGTCGCTTTTCCTGCTTTTAGCCGCGTTCAACAGAACTATCGCCGGCGTCGTCGACGCGATAAGAAACCGCGAACGCCGCCGGTATATTCCGGAACCCGAGCCTGAACCCGTGCCGCCGCACCCATATCCGGCGCCCGCGCCGTGGCGCCGCGACCCGTCGCGGCCTAAAAGCAAAAAGGTCATAGATATTCCCATCGACGACGCGGGAGATCCAGCTGAGCGTGAACACCGCCCCGAATCGCCCAGAGAAAAACTCCTTAAGGGCGGCTCGCGCGTCAAGACGCCCGACCAGCTCATTGCCGAGTACTCGCCGGACGAGGCGGAGACCGGCCGGGGCGGCGGGCAAAAAGCAGGCGAAAACGCCGGCGGCCACGATTCCGGCCAAATCGCCGGCGGGCAAAAAGCCGGCGAAGACGCCGGCATACACGATTCCGGCCAAAACGCCGACGAAGACGCAGGCGGAAACGAAGCCGGCCAAGGGATCATAGACTTGCCGCTGGACATACCGTTCATGGAGAACAGACGCGGCGGAGGCGTATCCGCGCCGCCGGTTGTAAAAAAACCGCCGCCGGCCGCCGTCGTGCCCGAAGTGGATCCTTTCACAAAGCATAAAAAACCCAAAACTGAAAGCCACGCTCCCGCGGATGGAGCGGGCGGAGCGTCTGACGGGCATACAGGTGAGCCGGGCTCGGGAGAGCCTCCCGCGGGAACGCCTGCTCCGGGCGCGACTGCCGGACCGACCTATGTTTTCCCCCCGCTTGAGCTGCTGTCTTTAGGCGACCCGAAATCCCAGGCGGGCGCGGAGGATGCGCGCGCGATCTCCGAAATGTTGGAAGCGGCTTTTCGCAGTTTCGGCGTAAACGTAAAGATATCAAACACAACGCGCGGGCCTTCGGTCACCAGGTATGAGGCGGAACTGGAAGCGGGCGTCAAACTCAGCAAGCTGACAAGCCTTGCCGACGACATAGCGCTGTCGCTCGGAACGAGCGGAGTCCGCATCGCCGCCATGCCGAACAAGATTTCGACAGTAGGAATAGAAGTCCCGAACAAAAGCATCAGCACCGTCTGCCTGCGCGACATAATTGAATCTCATGAGTTTTCTCGCGCCAAATCAAAGCTGACATTCGCGATTGGGATGGACATCTCAGGTGAAGCGATCGTTGGCAACATCTCAAAACTGCCGCACATGCTCGTCGCCGGAACGACCGGCTCAGGCAAAAGCGTATGCCTCAATTCGCTGATCCTGAGCATTCTGTACAAAGCGACGCCGGAGGATGTACGTTTCATCATGATCGACCCTAAAATGGTAGAATTCAAGGTGTATAACGCCGTTCCGCACCTTCTGGTGCCGGTGGTCACAGACGTTAAGAAAGCCGCCGGCGCTCTGCAGTGGGCCGTGTTCGAGATGATGAAAAGGTACGCTTTGTTCGCGGACACAAACGCGAGGGATATAGACGGCTATAATCAGATCGCCTCAAAGTCGGACGAAAGGGAGACTCTCCCCCACGTCATAGTAGTCATAGACGAGCTTGCGGATCTGATGATGATGGCCGCTAAAGAAGTCGAAGAGTCGGTTTGCCGCGTTGCGCAGATGGGGCGCGCAGCCGGGATGCATCTTGTGATATCGACGCAGAGCCCGAGGGCGGACGTGATCACAGGACTAATGAAGGCAAACATACCAACGCGCATTGCCCTGAAGGTCTCAAGCGCGCTCGAATCCCGCATTATCCTCGACGCCGGCGGCAACGCGGACAAGCTGGTAGGCAACGGCGACATGCTCTACGCTCCAATAGGAACGACAAAGCCGATGCGCCTGCAGGGCACATGGGTTTCGGACGAAGAACGCGAAAGCGTAGTCGATTACATTAAAAAGAGCGGCGAGTCACAGTACTCGGAAGAGGTCATACACGAAATAGAGAAGGCCGCGATGGAGAAACCATCCGGCGACAAGTCCAAAGACGAACCGGAAGGCGGCGACTTCGACGAACTGCTGCCTCAGGCTGTCGAAGTCATTTTCGAGAGCGGGCAGGCGTCCGTGTCGATGCTCCAGCGCCGCTTGAAGCTCGGGTACTCCCGCGCGGCGCGAATAGTGGATCAAATGGAGCAAATGGGCATAGTCGGGCCGTTCGAAGGCTCAAAACCGCGCGCTATGCTCGTAACCAGGGAGCAGTGGCGCCAGATGCAGTATGTCAGCGGGATAGCGCCCGTGGACAAAGCGCCGCCCGATTACGTCGTTCCCGTCTCAGATTTCGACAGCGAACAGGACCCCGGCGACTTCGGTGAAGAAAACGAAGACTACGCGGAAAACGACGAGGACGCTTATGAGTAGCGGCGACGCGCGAGCAAAGGATTAAGCAGCGTTGTTGTGCGTTGTTGTGATTCTCTTATCCCCTAACCGCCGGCCACCGGCCGCCGGACACTATAGTTTCGTAGATTTACTCGTGTAAAACAATTGCATACGCGATCATTATTCAACATTTACGGACCGCCTGATTTTTTCGGCGGCTCGTATTTTTTTTATGAAGATTTTTCTTCTGCGCAGCGACGCCGCGCGTTCGGCCTTCCCGGTATCAGTGAAACCGTTTCGTTACTTATTGGATACATCAATCAGACTGATGAAAAACTATGAAAATGATATGACCATAAGTTTATGTTTGACAACAGAATAGGAAAAGATATTGCGAAAATAGCAATTAATACTTTATCATTAATATGAGTATATTATGTAATTATTTGATACGTGATATGACATATTATTATGAGAATTGTAATTGACGCGGGCGAAAAGCTTTTGTATACTCTGGAATACTCTTGATCAGGCGGCCCAACGTCAACAGATAATTCACAAGCGGATACTGGCGTCACACGGATTATCCGCGCGTAGATAACGTTTTCCACAACTCATAATATAAGCATAATATCGAGTCTTTATTGAGAGGATGTGAATGTCGGGCAAAGACGCCCGGCGCGATTATGCGAGTCAGACTGATTATTGCCACATATGACGACGACTATGCGGGGCACCTGTCGTCTTTCCTGTCTTCGCGTCACGCGGACGAGGTCGAAGTCAGCGTGTGTACGACGCGGGAACGCCTGACTGAGTTGCTGACGGCGCACAGGTTTGACGTCGCGCTGCTGGACGCGGGGTTGGCGGAGAGCGCGGATCTGCGTTCAGTCCGCCTGCCGCTGGCGCTGTGGTCGGAGTCAGAAAACGCCGCGGCGTCCGAACCGGAGCTGAAAAGAATAGGAAAATACCGTCGAATATCGACTATCGTGGCCGACATACTCGAACGCCTGTCAATGATTTCCGCGAATACATGCAGTTCCGACTCAAAGAAGGCTCGCATCACCGTGATATGGTCGCCTGCCGGCGGCGTCGGTAAAACGACCGTAGCCCTTGCGTGCGCGCTAAAGAGAGAGTCGGAGGGAAGACAGCCCGTGTATCTGAATATGGAACCGTTTTCCAGCGTACCGGCGTTTTTCAGCGAAACGGGAAAGAGTATCAGCTCGGCTTTTGAGATGCTTGAATCCGGCGAAGGCGACGTCAAAATGCTGCTGCAGAGCATCAGGCGCCGCTGCGGGGGTATAGCGTACTTTACCCGGCCGGATAATTATGACGATATGAACATATTGTCCCCCGGGAATACAGCGATGCTTGTCGACGCCTGCTCCGAGCTGGCGGACGATTTGATCATCGACATGCCCTGCGCCTGCGGCGAGCGTGAGCGCGATATTTTTGACCTTGCGGACAGAGTATTGATCGTGACCGACGCGTCGAGCGCGGCGCAAGTGAAGATATCCCAGTTCGCAACGCAGCACAACGTGTTCGAGCGGGTCAGGATGAAATGCGCTCTTGTTGAAAATAAGGGGGCGGTCACCGGCATAACGCTGACTGACACGGTAATATCATTGCCGTTTGTTCAATCTCCCGACGCTTCCGCAGTATATAAGGCGCTGTCCGCCTGCGCCTTATAGCCGCCTGCAACGATAAGGAGTCCGCCATGACTGAAAAAATCCGTAACGAGCTCATCGGACAACTGAAATCAGAAGTCCAGGGCCATGCAGATCTGACAAATCTCAGCGATACTCAGTTGCAGGCGCTCATAGCGCAGGCGCTTGAGAGGAAAACCGAGTGGGCGAAAGCAAACGACCCGGCTATATCTTTCGAACTGTCGTCCATGAATTTCAAGGTAAAAAGACTCGTCACGGGGGGCGTTTTCGAATCGATACGCGGGCTTGGAGTCCTGGGGCATATTATTTCGGATCAGGACGTCACAGAGGTCATGATCAACGGATTTACGGATATTTTCGTTGAGAAGGGCGGCAGGCTGTATAAGCTGGAGAGCCGGTTCGAAAGCCGCCGCGAGCTTGAGATAATCATTACGAAATTCGTCTCCCGGGCCGGACGCGCCGTAAATGAAAGCGAACCGATCGTAGACTTCCGGCTTGAAGACGGTTCACGCGTAAACGTAGTGATGCCTCCGGTAGCGCTGAACGGGCCGATCGTTACGATCAGGCGGTTTCCAAAAGAGGCGATGACGGTAGAAAAGCTCATAAGCTACGGCTCGATCACGGAGGAAGTGGCTGAGATACTGAGGCTGCTGGTAACCGCGAAATACAATATTCTGGTCTGCGGAGGTACCGGAAGCGGCAAAACCACATTCTTAAACGCCCTGTCAAACTATATCCCGCGCGACGAGCGCATCATCACGATCGAGGATTCCGCTGAACTCCAAATAAAGAACATCGATAACCTCGTGCAGCTCGAAACCCGCAACGCGGGAGCGGACGGGAAGGGCGCCGTAACGATCCGCGACCTTATTAAATCGGCGCTTCGGATGAGGCCCGAACGGATAGTGGTCGGCGAGGTGCGCGGCGCGGAAGCGCTGGACATGCTGCAAGCCATGAACACAGGGCATGACGGCTCCTTGTCCACAGGCCACGCGAACTCAACGTACGATATCCTAAGCAGGCTTGAAACCATGATCCTACAAGGCTCGGAGGGTTTGCCGCTCGAAGCGATCCGTCAGCAGATAGCATCGGCGATAGACGTTATCATCCACCTGTCGCGCCTGCGCGATAAAACCCGCAAGACGATAGAAATAGCTGAAGTTCTGGGGTATGACAACGTAACCCGTCAGATAACGATCAACCCGCTCTATCAGTTTCGCGAATCCGGGGAAAGTTCCGGCAGCAAGGTCGTCGGGCAGCTCGTCAGAACGCAAAACCCCATGAAGAACAGGCAGAAGCTGGAAACCGCGGGGATAAAAAGGGTCATATGAGAAGAAAGGCCCGACATGGAGGTCAGTATGGCGAGCAAACGATCCGGGCAGGGGAAAGCCGCGCTGCGGGACAGCGCGGGACGCAGAGTCAACGACGTCGTCAGAAGTATCGTCGTCCCTGACTATACGCGGAGCCCTTCGGGCCCCGCCGATCATACAGCCGCGTTTCTGATAGGATTCGCGGCAGGGTTTGCGGTGCTGTTCATATTCTACAAAATCATCCTGATATCTGTCGCCGGAGGCATGGCGCTGGGGCTGATCAACATTTTTGCCGCGGCGCGCGGCGCGGTGAAAAAACGAACGTCCAAACTGCGCGTACAGTTCTACGATCTGCTCGAGGCAATGGGCGTGGCCATGCGGGCCGGAAACACGCTGCTCAAGTCGCTGCAAAGCGCGCGCGGAGATCTTATCCTGCTGTACACGGAAGACTCGGACATTATCGTCGAACTTGAGATAATCATCGGAAGGTTCAACAACGCGGTGCCTTTGTCCGAATCGTTTTCAGATCTCGCGGAGAGAAGCGGGCTGGAAGACGTCGCAAGCTTCGCCTCGATCTATGCGACTATAGAAGGAAAATCAGGTAGAGCCGATGAGATCATCAGGGAGACCCAGCAGATAATAGCGGACAAGATGGAGATCGAGATGGAAATCGACACCCTGATGACGGCGGCAAAATCGGAAGTAAACATAATGCTCTTCATGCCGCTTGTGATACTCGGGGTAATCGGATATGCGGGGGCGGGCTTTATGGACTCGATATATACCACCGCCGCGGGGCGGGTCGTCTCAACCGGAGGTCTGATAGTGTTCGTGATCAGTTACTACATGGCGCGCAAATTCAGCAATGTCAGCCTGTGAGAGGCGGCGCGGCAAACTCCCGGTGGGTTGATATCTCCGTTTGCGGCGCTCTGCGCGACTCATATTCGCGGATCCTTGAAGGAGTGTAAGCATTATGTCTGTGGCAATATTGGCGCTGGCGACGGCGCTGGCGGTGACATGGCTCGTATTGCTGGGGAGGGTGACCGCCGAGGACTGGATCGCGGCGGCGTACAGCAGAGTCTTTGATAATAGAAGAGCTATAGTAAAACTCCGTATGAAAATCATATTGCGGCGTGAAAAGCAATCACGATACAAAGGCGCTGCGGCGCTGAGCGCCATTATGGCCCGCGGCGGCGCGGCCGGGAAGAAAGCTGACGCTCTGGAGAGCGAAAACAGACGGATCCAGGGCGGCGATATGAAAGGCGTGGGTATAATCGATCTGCCCGGCTACGTTTTGCAGCGGGAGATCGACGCTATCGGAAGAGGCGGGTTTCATAAAATGATCATGACGAAGAGTCTGGAACTTTACGGCAGGAAGCACGCCGCAAACAAGACGAAGCACCTTCTGGCAAAACTGCTGTCCTACCCGATGCTGGGCGTCGCCGCGACGCTCACGTTAGGCGCGCTGCAACTGGGTACGGGAAATAAGACCGCAGGGCTGGCGATCATCTTTATCGGAACCGTTCTGGTTTTAGTCCTGGCTTACGCGATGTACGACGAGCTGTGCGACCTGGTAAAAAAGCGCAGGGCAGCTATCGGCAAGCAGTTCCCGAACGTTGTGTCAAAGCTCGCGCTGCTTGTGACGTCGGGCATGATCATGGACAGGGCGTGGAAACTGACGGCCTACAGCCAGGACGCCGAGTTGTATCAGGAGATGAGAAAGACCTCGGAGGAACTTGATAATCTGGTCAGCCCGGAGATCGCGTACAGCGACTTTATCAACCGGTGCAACACGAAGGAAACCGCGAAGCTGGCGTCCGCGATAATGCAGAATCTCTCCAAAGGCAACGCGGAAATCGGCAGGCTTCTGAAAGACATGGCGCGCGAGGCGTGGCAGGAGCGCCGCCATACGGCAAAGCGCGACGCCGAAAAGGCAAACTCCAAACTGATGATTCCGACTATGCTTCTATTTATTGCCATTCTGGTCATGCTCATGGTACCCGTCGCAATGAATTTCACAGGACTGTAAAAATGATTATTACTATTCAGGGGGCAGCCCGTTTGCAGAGCTGCGTGGCATGGTTTTTGTTGTTCGCGAACCTTTGGTTCGCTGGTCAGCTACCGGCCTTTTCACCGGTATTCCCTCAACAAAAAAACCATACCGCGCAGCCCCTGATGGGCAGACAGTGAACAGTTACAAAAGATATCCCCGCAGCATGTTCAATCCGGCGCGGCGCCGCCAACCCGTGCCGTTTGAAGAATCGGGCCCACGATTGCAAATAATTACATCGAAAGGAGGGAGTCTGTCATGCGACGAAAACTATCCGTCTTACCCATAGCGGTCTATCTCGCGGCGTCTGGTTTTTTTCTTGGTTTGAAAAAAGATGAGCGAGGACTGTCCGGAGTCGTAGTGGCAATATTGCTGATTTTGATCGCGGTTTTGGCAGTAGTGCTGATCTGGGGATTCCTGAGCGGATGGCTTCAGGAATTATGGGAAAGAATAACCGGCGCGGCGGCAAACATATCATAACGCTGACGCGCACAAGAGAGGAGGTGGCCGCTTTGCCAAACGGGAAACGCTTTTTTGATGATACGAACGCCGACGCGCTGGTGGAAGCGGTCATACTCTTCCCTATCATGATCGTAATTATCGCCGCGCTCGTCGTACTGGCAGTATTCCTGCCAACCAGGGCCGCGCTGCAGCGCGCAACGCAATACGCGGCGACGGCTATAGCGACGGAAAACAGCGACGCGTGGCTGTACTTCGACTGCGATAACATGTGCTATCGCTGGGAACTCAACAAGGCCGGCCTGCCAAACGTTTACGCGGCGCTGTTTCGGATCGACGGCGACGCTCTGAGCAGAGGCGAAGAGATCGTCGTATGGGCCGAATCGAACTACTTGAGTTCAAAAGCGGGCAAGCTGACAGTCGAGTGCTGGATCATAAATAAGTTCGTCTATAAGGAAGTTGTAGTAACGGCCAGTCGGGTGTTCTCTATGAGCGATGATTTCGGATTTTCAATATCTTTCATCGGTTTCCCCGATACGATACCGATAGTCGTCACATCGACGGCAGTGGTACATAACAGTGAAGAGTTTGTGCGCAACCTGGACCTTGCTGTGGATTTCGTCGAGTATATCAGCGAGAAGTTCGGACTTACAGGGATAGGCGAGAGCATATCCTCGTTCGGCGGAAGGATCGCCGGGTTTCTTGACCTGGATTGATGTGCCGCCCGTCGCTTGCGACGCTTTTCAAAGCGCGCGCAGAGCCATTCCGGCGCATTACGGCGCTTCGCGCAAGGAGCCGGAAGTCAGATAACAGAGAGGGTTTATCGATGCGGAGATTTCTCAGAGAAACAAAAGGCGCGGTAACTGTTTTCGTTACGCTGCTGCTGATCCCTGCCATGCTCGTAAGCGGCACGGCTGTCGACCTGGCGCGGCTGCATACTGCGCGAAGCATCCTTCAGGACGCGAATCAGCTTGCGGCCAACTCCGTCCTCACCCAGTACAACGCGCTGCTTTACGACATGTACGGATTGTTCGGCTTCGCGGAGAACGACCCCATATTCGCGAAACTGCTCGACGAGTATATAAATATGTCCATATTCGGCCTGGAAACAGAGGATCGGTCGCTGGGTACTCTGCAACTGTTCTACGGATCCGGGGTAACGATGGATCCGCCGTACTTTCCAAACAAAAAGTCGCTTGATAACGCGGACGTCCTTCGCAGGCAAATTGAAGAATATATGAAATTCCGCGCTCCCGTGATAATCGTAAAAGAGTTTCTGGACGCGATCAGCGGGAACAACATCAGAGAAGATACGCAGCTTCTTCAGGAAAAACTGGATATCGAAGAAGCCATCGCCGATCTCTATGATAAATATAAGGAACTGTACGATGCCATTATCAAGGCTGACAAGTGTACACAGATGATAGACGGGATAGCCGGAGGCAGCTTTGGGGCGGTATCATCCGCGCTTGTAAGTATACGGAGTCACTTTGTAAATTTGAAAAATGCTTACTCCGCGTGGCAAAACGCGGAAGTCGACGAAGAGGCCGGAATAGACGACAGGCCCGACTACGAGGCGCATTATAACGCGATACTGGTCAATATAGAGAGGCTGATCGTCGGAGGCCGGATAGGAAACACATGGAGCAACGGAAGATGGAGCAGGTATAATACCCCCGCCGCTCAGGGTCTGAACGTCACTATTCAACACGCAATAGACGCTGCGTTGAATTTTAAGCCGAACTTTGACGACGTCGTCAGGATCGCGCGCGAGATAGATGAGATACGAGACGAACTGATACGGAAAGTCGACGAACTGGAGCGCAAATTGAACGACGGCGAATGCAGCGAGGAACTGCGAAACGCGCTTAACGAAAGGACTGGCGATCCGCCTATGAATCTCATTGAAAGATATCGCGATATCCTGAAATGGGAAAACATTGAGGGTATGGCGACTGTCTACAGAAACGGCGGCCACAGCTATATCGACAATGAGTTCATAGTCATGCTCAATGGAGTCAAATACAGAAACTCCGGCAACGAGTCCGCCGGAAGCCTGACGCGCGCGGATATGGCGGCGTTATCGTCAAACAGCACATTCAGTCTTTCGGACAGGGTATCCGCCGAAAGAAGCAGGGCGGCGGTTTTCGCGGGGTTTCCCTACGAGAACGTCAGGTACCACATGCCGCCGGGATTTCTGAAGTTTGCCGAACACCCGGGCGACAACCGTCCCTTTTTCGAAGCGCTGACCATTATGATGAGCCGGCCGCAGCTTGACCCGGTAAAGCTGTTCGACGGGCAGGAAGACGAGAGCGGCGCCAACGCCAGAGAAAAACAGGAAAACCTGATTGACGCGCTTCTGAAACTTGTCGCGGCCGCTTACGAAGGGTTGACCAACAACCCGCTGGGCGCGAAATCAATAGACGACGCAGATACGCCGGAACCGGAAAAACTTAACTTTCTTGAGATAGCAAAACTGATCCCTCAGGCGATCAGCAGTCCGATAATAAGTATCATCCAAGACCCGGTGGGTTCACTGGCGTCGGCGGGCGACTATATACTGCTGCTGACATATTGCACTTCAATGTTTTCAAATTATACGACGACGCGGCCGGACAGCATAGGTAAGACGATCGACGACCTGGACGGCGTCGCGTTCCCGAACTCGATCACCGGAGTTCCGATCAGCCCGGCGGTGAACTACTTTTTTCAGTCGGAATGGGAGTACCTTTATGAAGGCAGTTCAAACGCGGGAAAAAACCTGAGCGCCGTCACCAGGATGATTTTTCTTGTGAGGCTGGTTTGTAATTACATTTCCGTTTTCAGCGTTCACGAGATCACCGCGATCGTATCGGGCATTCAGGGCGCGTTCGCGTGGTGTCCGCCGGTCGGCCTTATACTGGGGGAACTGGCGCGCGCTGCCTTTGTCGCGGCGGAGTCGCTGATCGACATTATGATACTGCGCTCCGGACATAAGCTGCCTCTTATCAAGAAGGCCGCGATCGGCGAGTGGATTTGCAGCCCAAGCGGAGTTGTAAACGCGATCGCGAACTATGCCGCCGAATCGGCGGGCGGAGAAGACTCGCCAAACGACGAAAAAGGTCTTACATACTCGAACTACATGCTGTTTTTCTTTCTTACGAAAGGCGTGTTCTATATCGGGACGGAGGCGGACGCCGCTTCGGAACTCGCTAAAAGGACCGCGAATCTGATCGAATGGAACATCATCAATTACCAGAACAATATCATGGCAAACGAGGAAAGGATGACGGAAGCGCTGGCGGCCGAGGACAGGTTCAGGCTGAGGAATATGAGAACGGACTTAAGCATAACAACGAATGCCGACATGCGCATGTTGTTCCTGTCAATGATTTTCGCGCAAAACTTTGCGGATTCAAGAGGAGTTTCCATGCCTCCGTCGATAAGGATAAGCGCAACCGATTACAGAGGATACTGAAATAGAGGGGGGAGTGAGAGTTGAAAGCGAAAAGAAAGAAAAGAAGGTCCGGCGGCGTCGCCGAGCGCGATGAAGACGGCTACATCGTTGTTGAAACAGTCGGCGCGTTCATCCCGTTCGTTCTGCTGGTGGTTTCTATACTGAGCCTCGTAAACATCGTGACCGTGCAGGCGCGCGTACATTACGCGCTGACCCAGGCGGCGAGTACATTCTCAACGTACTGTTATACGCTTGAGGTCCTGGGCATAGCGAACCGGCTTACCGCGCTCAGTAATAAGGCCGACAGGGTCGCAGATGAAGCAAACGCGATGAGAGACGATATCAACGACACTTTCGGCGGGATAAACTCCGTTTCCGCTTTCTTCGGCGCCGTGGCTAACAGCGGAAGCATTGCGGAACGGGCGTCCGGCTGGGGCGAAGATATTATCAGCGACCCGCAGGCGGCGCTTCGGCTTCTGATGAGCTATGGTCTCAGCGAGCTGCGGAACAAATTCTTTGAGGAAATGGCGCGCCCGCTCGTAGGCAGATATCTTGCGCAGAACGGCATGACAGGCGACGAGTACCTGAGGAGCGTCGGAGTCGTCAACAGGGTCACCGGCATGTCGGGCCTAAACGCGCTGGAACTCCACAGATTCATCAACATGGGGCACGGTAACAGCGTGCTGATCGACGCCGAAGGCAACGTACAGTTGATCGCCCAGTATGAGATCGAGTATACATTCGGGAAACTGCCGCTGCCATTCAGTCCGACTATCAGGATCACTCAGACGGTCGTTACAAAGGCGTGGCTGAACGGAAGCGGAAAGGGGTATTGGTAGAATGAAAGAGTTTATCGAAAACTACATCGCGGTCAGGGCGGTGCGGGTCAAGTCCCTGCTCCCCTATGTCGGACTCCCGTTCATATGCGGCGCCTTGTTTATATCGACGCGCGGGAGCGCTGACGCGTTTTCCCTTCTCCTGCTTGAGATCCTTGTAGCAATAAGCTATGTCGCGGCAATAATTGACCTTAGAACAAAGAGGATTTCGAATGTCATTATACTGGCGCTGCTCGCTGCGTGGGTCTCGGTCATGGCGCCGAAACTGTTTCTGGATACGGAGAAGGCCCTTGCGATGCTGATTGACGCCGCCAAGGGTTCGGCGTTGGGAGGAGGGCTGTTTCTGCTTGTTTACCTGGTAAGCCGCAAGGGGATCGGGGGCGGCGACGTCAAGTATATGTTTGCCGCAGGGCTTTATCTCGGACTGGACGGAACTATTCCGTCGATACTAATAGGATCGTTGTTGACCACGCTTACAGGGCTGGGGCTGATTCTGTTCAAAAAGCTGAAGCGAAACGACTCCATGCCTTTGATCCCGTTTCTGTATATCGGAATACTGACGACCGTTTTTCTGCAGAGTTGGTATACATAGTTCATACTTTGAGAAAACGACGCGAATAAATCCCTATGGGTTGAACGCGCTGCTTGCGGCGCTATACGCAGCCCGCGTGAAGCGAGGGGGGGTGTTAGGTTGAAACGCCTGGACCGGATACTGATAAGCGCCGGCTGTTTTGCGCTGTTGCTTATTTCATGGATAATCGCAGTAAATTTGAAGTCCCCTGCTGAAAAACAGATCGAATTTATGCGGCAGGCGGCGGAGTTGGTGAGCGACGGCGTTTACATCCGCGCTGTGCCTCTGCTCGAAGAAGCCGCCGGATACGACACGGAGTACACACTGGCCGTCGAAGCGGAACTGAAAAGAGTTTATCTGGCGCTAATCGACAAGCCGGGCTTCGGAAGAAGGTATATCGGGCTGCTTGAAAGGCAGATGAGCCGCAGGGACGCGCATCCCGACTTTTTCATCGAAGCGGCGAACTACTATCTGGGCTTATCCCGTATATCCGAAGCGCTTGCAACGCTGAGAATCGGTATAGAGAGGACCGGGAGCGCGGAAGTCACGGCTTTTTACGAAGATAATCGATACGCGTATGATATGAACCGAACCGCGTTTGAGTATGTGTCCGCTATATACGGGTCTACGGTGCAGGTGCGGGCCGACGGGCTTTGGGGCATCGCCAGATCGGACGGCGTAGAGCTGATACCGTGCGAATACGAAAAGCTGAGCACGTTCAGCGGCGACAGGGCAATAGCGTTGAAAGACGGCGAGATATACGCGATCGACGAAAACAACAACCGGCTCGCGCTGCTGCACGAAAACGCGGCGGATTTCGGCAATTTATCAAGCGATCGCGTCCCCTTGCTGATAGACGGCGCATGGGTCCGCGCGACCGGCGAGTTTGCTCTGGGCAGCGCGGTGTTCGAGCAGATCGGTATGTATTCCGACGGCTATGCCGCGGCGAGAGTCAACGGCAGATGGGGAGTCGTCGGTCTTGAGCTTGACTGGCTTGTTCCCGCCGAGTACGACGGGATAGTCATGGACGAACTCGGGCGCTGCTGCGGTCAGGGCGCAGTGTTCGTGCGGCAGGACGGAATAGTCCGCCTGATAGTAGGCGGGCGGTTTATCGGAGAGGCTTTTGACGACGCCCGCCCGTTTTCCGGCGAAGGATTCGCGGCAGTCATGAGGAATGGGAGATGGGGGTTCATCGACATAGACGGGTCGGTCGTGATCGACTTCGTTTTCGACGACGCTTTGTCATTCGGGCAGCATCTGGCCGCGGTCAGGATCGGAGAGCTATGGGGATATGTCGGTATACAGGGGCAAATAGCGATCGAACCCGTGTTTCTTGACGCGAAAAGCTTTTCAAACGGAAGCGCGCCCGTTCTGACGCAGCGCGGATGGCAGTTCATATCGTTAATAGAATTCAAGAGGAGGGCAAGTTTATGACCTGTGAGATTCAAAGCGAAAGCGATTTTTTATCAGGCTCGTCCGTTTCCGTCAGGATCCCCGAGGATGAACTGGATAAAAAAGCGCTTTACACAATACAAGCGGAGCGGCCGGAGTTTATTCTGCCCTTCCACTACAGAAGAGTAGACGGGCAGGTCGAGTTTGTATATCAAATCGGCGCGCAGAGCAAGCTTCAATATCTTTCCGGAAATCGCTCCGCCAGGGAGTACGCGCTGCTGTGGTCGGGAATACTGACGCCCCTGCTGGAATGCGGCGACTGGTTCATGAAGCCGTACTCGTTTGTGCTGAGCGTCGAGTATCTTTACTATGACAAAGAAAAAAAGAAGGTATGTTATCTCTACATACCTTCCATCGCTGACTGCTCGGAGAACGGGTCGATCAAAGATATGGCGGCCGACGTCGCCAGATATATCTCCACTGCGGACGCCGGCATCGAAAACAACGTCCTCAGAGCCATAATGAAGGATTTTAACCCGAAGGATTTTCTGCGGATGCTGGAACAAAGCGTTAATGCTGTTTCCGCTCCCGCGGCGTCATGGGCGTCGCCCGAACAGCCGGCTTCTCCGGAGCAGGACAAGGCGCCGTCAAGGCCCGCGCAGAGCGCAGCCCGTGAGCAGCCGGCTGCCAGACCGGAGGAAGCTCCCGCTCCGGAATTCAACTGGATCGGGTCGCGGGAGAGCATGTCAAGTTCTTCCGCCGATATCGTGATCGATTTTCCGTCGGATAATAAATCCGCGAGAAAGATCAGGGAAGGTTTTGTCAGCGGGTTCAACTCCCGGGGGAAAAGGGGGAAAGATGTTAAGAGCCTGAGAAATGACGGGACGCCGCAGGCGGCGGGAACAGGCTCGGCCGCGCCCGATAAAAGAGCCGGAACGCCTTACGCTTCGCCGTCCGCGTCCGGAGCCGACGGCGCCGCGACGGGTCCTTCGACGCCGGCAGTCTGCCAGTCTCATCCGGCGGCCGACGATACGCAAAGCATACCTATCACGAAGAATGGCTGCAGGCTCCGGCTGGCAGGCAGCGTTCTTTTACCTCCTGTAATTGAAGTAGACATTACGGCAGGAGAGATATTTACCATTGGGCGGGTCGACGCCGCCGTCGGCAATCGGCAGTCAAGCTTCGAGTTTGACAAAAAGACTAAAGCGGTCAGCCGGCGCCACGCGGCTATTGAGCGCGACGAGGATAAGTACAGTATCATCGACCTGTCGTCCAGCGCCGGAACATACCTGGACGGCCGGAAATTGCCGCCTAACACGCCATGCGACTTAAGTTACGGATGCCGCGTCTCCTTCGGCAATGCGGGGTGCGATTATGTTTGGGAAGAATGACGTAAGTAAAGCGCTGCGAATAGAAGCCGAACTCGGTTACGGCGGAAGCGGCACGGTATATAAAGCGTGGCATAAGCGCCTGCAAAAATACGTCGTCGTAAAGGAGTACGAGAAAACGTCGTGGAGCGACATTGAGACAAGACGCAACGAAGTAGAGGCGCTGAAAAATATCAAGTGCGTATTTCTGCCGGTCGTACTCGACTTTTTCAGCAAGGGCAGGCGCAGTTTCACAGTTATGGAATATGTCGAAGGCGTGAGTTTTGATAAACCGCTTGAGCGCGGGGAGGTATTCGGTCAATCCACGGCGCTGAAGTATTACAGGCAATTGGCGCTTGCGTTGATAGCGCTGCATGACAAAGACGTATGCCACCGCGACGTTAAACCGTCGAACATCATGCTGACCCCGGACGATAACATATGCCTGATAGATTTCAACGCGGCGTTCGTCAGGGGGCGCGTCTCCGGGTTTACCAGCCGGAGTCCGGGATACGCTTCTCCTGAACAGAGTTTGATCTACGAGATCCTCCGGAATGCAAAAGGCGCGCGAGAAAGAGATTGCTCTCCGATCGCAAGCGGGCACAATGACTGTGAAACGGAGACAGCGATCTGTGAACGCGGCAGCCGGACTGAACATGCGATCACAGAGAGCGCGCATAAGTATACGCACACGAAGTGTACGCATACGAAACGTACTCACGCCGCATGTACTTATATTAGATGTACTAATACCAGGTACACTAATCCCGGGTGTGAAAATTCCGGGTATTCCTGCGCCGACGGCGGCGGCTTTCAATTGCCGCCCGCCGGGAACGCTTCCTTCAGCGACGGCGTCGACTGGAAATTATCAGATATTTACAGCCTTGGCGCGACGATGTATCACATCATTTCCGGCGTTCGCCCGCCGGAACCGGCGGAGGATACGGCGGCGCTGTCCGATATCGGGCGGTTCAACGCGGATTTGGCGTATGTTATTGAAAAGTCCATGCAAAGCGAACCGCTGAAGCGGTTTTCGTCCGCAGCGGCCTTGTACGACGCCATTGAAGATATAAAGATATAGGTAACAGCTGATTATAACAGCTCTGTTGTCATCCTGACCAATGCCTCCGCAGGAGGCAGCATGAAGGATCTTTCCTTGGGATTTGCATGTGTTTACGGTGGCAAGATTCTTCGCCTGCGGCTCAGAAAGACAACAAATCAGTCAGGCTTCCTATCGTCTGCCGCTGAAGCCTCCGCCTGAGCGGCCTCCGCCGCCGCTGAAGCCGCCGCCCGATCGACCCCCGCCGCCGCTGAAGCCGCCGAAGCCTCCGCCTGATCGACCTCCGCCGCTTCCGAAACCGCCGAAGCCGCCGGAACCGCCTTTCTTTCCCCCTCCGGTGAAACCGCCGGAGGGTCCTCCGGTGAAACCGCCGGAGGGTCTGCTTGAGCTTCCGGGGCGTCCGCTGCCGCCGCCGCTGCTGCCGAAACCACCGAAACCGCCGGTACTCCCGGAGCTGCCTTTTTTCCCGCTGCTGCCGCTGCTGCCGCTGCTGCCTGTGCCGCCGCCGCTGCCGCCGAAACCACCGAAACCGCCGTAACTGCCGGAGCTCCCTGAGCTCCCTTTTTTCACGCCGCCACTGCCGCTTGCTCCGCTCCCGCCGCTGCCGCCGCTTCCGCCCGGACTTACATATCCGCTGCCTGAACGGCTGCCTGTGCCGCCGTAATAACCGCCGCCGGGGCGCGCGCGCGTGCCGCCAAACCCACCGCCGTGCGGGCCGCGCGGCCCTCGGGGTCCGCGCCAGGTATTTCGATGATGAGTGTGATACCATACCCTGTGAGGTCGCCGCACCCCCCACATGTACCACCAATGGTATCGGGGCGCGGGTACTCCCAGATGCATATAGTACGCCCTGTGCCTGCGCCTGTCGGACCCTGCGGCGGATACAAAGATCAACACGACGACGATCAGGAGGAAAATCCCGAATACTTTAAATACGCCGCTGATAAAGCTTATCAGCGAGAAACCCGAACTCTGCCGGGGCTGCGCGGTCGCCGGAAGTCCGAAAGAAGGCGCGGCAGGGATTGCCTGCGTTACGTACGGCGCCTGCGTTAAAGGCGGCGCGGACGCTTCGCTCCGCCCGCTGTGGTCGACCCCATAATAACCCGCGTACCATGAAAACAACGCTTCGCATATGTTCCGGACGGCGGCGTCATAATTTTGCGCGTCGACCTCGTCCCAAAAGTATGTGTTTAGATAGTCGTCAGCCATCTCTTCGGTAAATGCGCTTTGAATTCCGGCGCCGACTACCAACCCGCCCCTGCGCTCCTCAGTCACCAATAAAAGAAGCATCCCATTGTCAGCTGAACTGTCTCCGACGCCCAGTTCATAGAACAGCTTGTTCATGTACTCGTCGGCAAACGCGCCGTTTAAGTATTCAATTGTCGCGACGACTATTTGCGCTCCCCGGCACTCCGCCATCAAACCTATGTTTGAGTCTGCTATGTCAAACCGGGTCTGCTCTGTCAGGACTCCCGCTTCGTCAATGACAAATGAGTCCCCGCCCGGTGAAGCGAGCGCGAACGCGCCCGGCGCGGCTGCGGACGTAAGCAACAGGATAATCAGTATCGTTATGGCTGCTCTTTTCAAGTTACTTTCCTCCATATGCCGCAGCGGAATCGCGGTCACGTCCCGGCGGGGCTGATAGTCCCGGAGAAGCGCGCAGGCTCCCGTAAGGGTACGATCATTCCGATCAGGCGCGCAATGAAACTACGGTTGTTCAAGTATCCGTCAACCTCGTCATTATACGAAGACGCCGACATAGCGAATGAAGCGCCGCTGAACGCGGAATTATACATGGCCGAGGAGTCCATGTCCCGTTCCGATAAGTTTTCGCCCATCGCGGCTGCGAAGAGTTCGGCGAATGACGTGGTCATCTCAGAAAACGCTTCGCTTATGGCGCGTATGTCCGCCGCAAACAGGAGATCCCGCCGCGCCAGCGTCAACGCGCCGACCTTATCTGCCAGTCCGGGGTAGCCTGACGTTACGGTTTCGAGCCCGAGCGCAGCGTTGAGCGCGTTTCTCAGATGCGAAGCGATCCCCGGCTGCGTGTAACCTTCTTCCCTCAGATAAACGCCGTCGTAGAACATAGACTCGACGTTCCGCGTATCGCGAACCGAGGTCCTGTACACCCCGAGCATAGTCGCGATCACGGCGACGGCGACGGTAAGTATTACCGCAAATTTTCTGTTTCTGATCAGCACCATGGCGCGCGCTCCTGTAGATCACGTCGTTGATATTATCTTGATGAGGTGCGGCGCCATGCGCCGCGCCGTTTACTTATCCCTGAACTCCAACAGTTTTTGCTTGAGTTCGCCTTCGATGCGCCCGAGCTCGATCTCGGCCGCGCGGCGGCGCTGCGAACCTTCGGTCTGGATCACGCGCACCTCTTCGAGCGTCTCGATAAGCCTCTGGTTCGTAGCCACGAGCGTTTCTATATCCACTATGCCGCGCTCGGATTCCTTAGCTATCTCTATCGTGCCCATTTTCAGCTTCTCGGCGTTCTTTGTAAGCAGTTCGTTCGTCATATCCGTAACCTGCCGCTGGGCTTCCATCGCCTGCTGTGAATGGTGCATCCCGAGGGCGAGTACCATCTGGCTCTTCCACAATGGGATAGTGTTGACTATTGACGTTTGAATCTTTTCGACCATTAGTGTGTCATTGTTCTGGACGAGCCTTATCTGCGGGGCCATTTGGATGGAGATCATCCGGGTCAGCTCGAGGTCGTGCAGCTTCTTTTCAAAGCGGTTTATCATGTTCGCGTAGTCGTTTGCCGCCTGCGCGTCTTCAGGCAGGCCGCTGTCAGCCGCTTTCTTCCGCAGTTCGGGAAGCCTGGCTGTGGAGCATTCCTCCAGCTTCTGTTTGCCCGCGAGGATATACATGGTCAGTTCCTTGAAGTACGCCTGGTTGACCTCGTACATCTTGTCGAGCATCGCCGCGTCTTTCAGCAGCGTATACTGGTGCTTCTCGAGCATTTCCGCTATCTTGTCGACGTTGATGGAGACCTTGTCATACTCGGTCTTCATGGTTGCGATCTGGGTCTGAACCTTTTTCTTTATTCCAAACAGGCCTTTTTTTTCGTTTTCGCTTTCTCCGAACCCCCTGAGCTGCATCACAAGGGAGGAAAGCATGTTACCGACCTCGCCCATGTCCTTAGTTCGGACGCTGTTGAGCGTGCTCTCCGAAAAACTGGCGATATTGCGCTGCGAAGCCGCGCCGTACGTCAATATCGCGTTTGTGTCGGTGATGTCGATTTTTTCGGAAAACTCGCGCACGAGTTTCTGTTCCGATTCGTTCAACTGACTGATATCAAGCCTTACCGCCGCTTCGTCCTTCTTAAGTTCAAGCGCGTTCTCAGCCGGCACGGGGATCGCGGCGCCCTCGCCGTCAGGGTCTAACGTCAAGCTGGGTACATACTCCATCGCGGTTGATTCATCCATTTTTCCGTCTCCTTCTCTTTTATGATTATTTACGTTTCGATTACAGCAGGGAATCGTTATGCTCCGAGTCCGTCGTTTTTCAGGAGCCCTTCGTTTTTAAACATCGTCTCAAGGACTTTTATATCTGTTTCGATGTCGAGCGCCTGCGCCATGAACAGCGAATCGAAAAACTTCCGGTAACTGTCGAGTATCGTATCGAGCGCGGCGCTTATCCGTTCGCGCGTCCCGGCGACGTTTTCACCCTGTACTTCGATGCTGCCGAACCGGTCGTACGTATGCAGCAGCTTTATCGTCGTCGGCAGATAAAACCCCGCAAAACGCTTTATCTGATTGTAGTTGTCCGGCGAGGTCAGCAAGTTCCCGAATATGTTCTCCGTAACCGTGATGATCTCGTCGAGCTTGTTCAGGACGGTTTCGTCCTGCATGGCGCCGCGTAGAGCGCGCATCTCCGCGACGGCGCTCCCGCCTTCCGCGAGCAGCGCGTCGATTTTATCGTCGCCCGTACGCTCGGGTTCTTCGGGAATCTCTATAAGTTCGGTTTTGCCCGGGAAAATCGCTGAAGTCGCGGCGTAAACGAGCGCCGCAGAGCACGCGAGTACAATGAAGTGCCAGGTCCTGTGGAGAGGCAGAAAAACGCAGTATAAGACCCAGACCGCCGCGACGCTGTATATCGGGACGAGCGATTTTTTCTTTATCTCCATCGACGCCGCCTTTCACACCATCTTCACACACAAAAATAAACTCGAGAATGAATTGATTATTCTTCACATGTATATTATAATCTACCCGACCCATATATTATAATCTAAATTCTCTGAATATTGCGTTAAATTTTTGTAAAAGTGTGATATACTAAACGCGCTACTACATTATATACATAATGCCGGAGTTGTAAATGATAAAAATTGCCCCGTCGATTCTGTCGGCGGATTTCACGAGGCTCGGCGAGGAGATAAACAGCGTCCGCAGCGCGGATCGCCTGCATTTTGACGTGATGGACGGAATGTTCGTCAACAACATTTCGATAGGGCTGCCTGTCCTGGAGTCAGTGCGCGAAGCTAACGCGGCGTTCCGGCACGCGGACATGACTCTCGAAGCTCATCTTATGATCGCTTCGCCGGCGCGGTATACGGCGCGGTTTGCGGAAGCCGGCGCGGATATTGTCATATTCCATGTCGAAGCGGAGACGGCGGAGAACACGCTGCGCGCTCTCGAAGAACTCCGCGGCCTTGATAAAAAGACGGGGCTGTCGATAAAGCCTGACACCCCGGCGGAGGCTCTTTCGCCATACATCGGCGTGATCGACATTGCGCTGGTGATGACCGTAGAACCCGGTTTTGGCGGGCAAAGCTTTATCGCCGCTATGCTGCCGAAAATATCCGCGCTGCGCGGCGTTATCGACGGGCAGGGGCTCTTATGCGAGATCGGCGTCGACGGGGGGATAAACCCGGAGACCGCGAAATTATGCGTCGGCGCGGGCGCGGACGTCCTTGTCGCGGGGAGCTGCGTCTTCGGCAGCCCGGACAGGGCAGCGCGCATTAAGGAACTCCGGGCGGCGCGGGCGTGACCGCAGGTTGACGGGCAGCGCGCATTGCGGAACTCCGGGCGGTGCGGGCGTGACCGCCGGTTAGCGGGCGGATCATTCAGACGCCACTCATAAAAAGATCACAGGGAGGCGGCATGGACTTTTTCCCATCGGCATTGGAAAACCTTATAGACAAATTCGCGGCGCTGCCCGGGATAGGCAGAAAAACAGCGCAACGTCTGGCGTTTTTCGTGATCTCGCTCCCGAATGACGAAGCGCTCTCTTTCGCCGACGCGATCTCCGAGGCGAAACGGGACGTGCGCTTCTGCAGCGTGTGCCTGAACCTCACAGACGGCGAACATTGCGCGGTGTGCAGCAACTCGCGGCGCGACGCGGGGATCATTTGCGTCGTGTCCGATCCGAAAGGCGTGCTCGCCATCGAGCGTTCGCATGAGTTTAACGGGAGATACCATGTTTTGCACGGCGTCATCTCGCCGATGAACAACGTCGGCCCGGACGATATCAGAATAAAGGAACTCGTAGCCCGCGTAGCGGACGGGGGCGTCGAGGAAGTGATAATGGCGACCAACCCCGACACCGAGGGCGAGACGACGGCAAGATACATTTCCCGCCTTCTCAGCCCGTTTGAAGTGAAAGTCACTCGCCTTGCCTACGGGATACCGGTCGGGGGGAGCCTTGAGTTCGCGGACGACGCGACGCTTATGCGCGCGCTGGAAGGCCGCATGGAGATTACTTAATTGATTAACGGCGAGAGGAGTCGATCCTGTGCCGCCGGAAACGCACTAAAATCGAATATACTATTAAAGGAGCTAATTATTCTCAAATGGCGGAAAAACTGAAAATCATTTCGCTTGGCGGCCTCAACGAGGTCGGCAAGAACCTTACTGTGTACGAGTACGGCGCGGACATAATTCTGGTCGACTGCGGACTTGGATTCCCCGACGACGATATGTACGGAGTCGACATCGTCATGCCGGACGTGACGTACCTCATTAAGAACAAATCGAAGATACGCGGAGTCGTGCTGACGCACGGCCATGAGGATCACATAGGCGCGCTTCCGTATGTGATGGGTGAAATCTCCGCGCCGGTGTTCGCGACGCCGCTGACAGCCGGGCTTGTCGAAATGAAGCTGGCCGAGTACGGTCTGCTCGAAACGACTGATATCCATGTCAAAAAACCGGGCGACACTTTCAAAATCGGATGTTTCAAGGTGGAGTTCATCCACGTCAATCACAGCATACCCGACACCGTATCGCTGGCAATAAAAACGCCTGTCGGGATGATAGTGCACACGGGGGACTTCAAGATAGACACGACGCCGGTATCCGGCGGCATGATAGATATCGCGCGGTTCGGGGAGCTTGGCAACAGAGGGGTCGTCGCGCTCCTCTCCGACTCCACGAATATTGAACGTCAAGGTTACTCGACGTCAGAACGCATGGTCGGGCAGTGGCTCGACGAGCTGTTCGTAGGTTGTACGCAGCGGATAATCGTCACGACCTTTGCCTCAAACGTCCATCGCGTCCAGCAGGTCATCGACTGCGCGGCCAAGTACGGGCGCCGGGTGGCTGTGACAGGCAGGAGTATGGAAAACGCGCTGCGGGTCTCGACTGAACTCGGCTGTGTTACAGTACCCGACGGCCTGCTGATGGACATAAATCAGATTAAGAACCTGCCGCCGGAAAAAATTACCGTTATCACGACCGGCAGCCAGGGCGAAACCATGAGCGCGCTTTACCGCATGGCGTTCCACGGTCATCGTCAGGTGGAAATCATGACGGGCGACAGGGTGATAATATCCGCTTCCGCCGTGCCCGGCAATGAAAAGACGGTCAGCCGGGTGATCGACGAACTGTTCCGTCGCGGCGCGGAGGTCATTTACGACAAAATATCCGACCTTCACGTCTCGGGCCACGCTTATCAGGAGGAACTGAAGATGATGCTGGCGCTCGTCAAACCAAAGTTCTTCATTCCCGTGCACGGCGAACACAGGCATTTGCGCACGCACGCGAAAATAGCGTCCCAACTGGGCATAGAGACGAAGAACATCATCATCGCGGATATCGGGCAGGTCATCGAACTCACCGGAAAAAGCATAACGAAAAACGGTTCCGTCACATCCGGCAGAGTGCTCGTTGACGGCGCGGGAGTGGGTGATGTAGGTTCGGTCGTGCTTCGCGACAGGCAGCATCTGGCGCAGGACGGTATGATAGTGGTGATAGTGAACCTATCAAGTGAAGACGGAAGCCTCGTAACGCCTCCGGACATCATTACCCGCGGTTTCATTTACGTAAAGGAATCGGAAGAGCTGATGCAGGAGATGAGAAACGTCGTCATGGATACGCTTGAGCAGTGCGTCTTTGAAAAAGTGACGGACTGGACGTCTTTGAAAGCTTCGATCAAGGGCGACCTGTCGGCGCATCTGTATAAAAAGATAAAAAGGAATCCGATGATACTGCCGGTCGTAACAGAGATATAGTCACATGAATATTCAGATATTCGGGAAATCAAAATGCTTTGACACGAAAAAAGCGGAGCGGTACTTCAAAGAGCGCGGGATAAAGTTCCAGCGTATCGACCTTGCGGGCGTCGGAATGAGCCGCGGCGAGTTTGGCAGCGTCAAGGCCGCGGTCGGATTGGACTCGATGGTCGACGGTTCGGCGCCGGGCGCGGAGATCGTCAGGTATCTCGCGTTTGACGCCGACAAGGAAGAAAAACTTCTGGAAAACCCGGCGTTTCTCAAAACGCCGATAGTAAGAAACGGGAAAAGCGCGACTGTCGGTTATTGCCCCGACGTATGGAAAAACTGGCAATAACCTCTGTATGATGCGCCGGGATCCCGACGGTCAGTAAAATGGCGGAGAACGCGGAGCTGCTTTTGCAGTGATAAAGCTGAAAACGCAACGGAAAGCTTGCCGTCAAACACGGCGCTTATGTGACGTAAATGTGACAAGAGCAGGGTATAATACCCGCGAATATACATCGCATCGCGATTCTTGCACCGCGATTTTCGCGCCATGATTTTCAATCGCGCCGTGATTTTCAATCGCACCGTGATTTTCAATCGCGTTGCGATTACCGGAGAAGGGTGATAGCGTGAACATTTCAAACATAGCGTCGGCGGCGACGAACATGAACTCCGCGAGCGTCGGTTACATGGCGTCCCTGAAGGTAATGAGTATGGCGCAAAACGTTTTCGAGGAAGCGGCCTCCGAACTCATAGAGTCAATGAACGCGATCATTACCGGCCTGGGGCAAAATATAGACGTGATGGCATGAACTGACTGAACTGAAACCCTTGCCGGGTTCGCTATCCGTCTTTCTGGTTTCTCTGTTGATAAATAACCGGTTTGGCGCGCATAAACGCGTCGACCCGGTTTTTTTGTTGTATGAGTACAGCCGCGGCGCCCCGTGAATTGTAACTTTTATGCGTGGTTATTACGTCCGAACCGTTTTTTGGTATTGAAAACAGGCCGGGGTTCGTGTAGTATAAACGCATCACATCATGAAAGGAAAAAAACCATGTCTGTAACACAATATTTCGCAATGGCGGGAGACGCGCCGTACAAGGTCCTCAGCCTCGGGGAGTCCGCCGTGATCGACTCGACGTCCGTGATCGACGGCAATTATATCAAGGGCTGCATATTCAATGAAGCGGGTTGGATCAAGGGACAGTTCCGGCAGGATAAACTCATCAAGCACGCCTCGGACGAACTGCTCGTGTTCATCGGAAGCGACACGGTCGACTACAGAAACTTAAACGCCGAGATCGAGATCCAGATCGAAAACGACACGCTGCTGCTGAAGAACAGTTGCATAGTGTTCGTGCCCTCAGGGGCCGCGCACGGCAATATCACGGTTAAAAGCCTCGACAAACCTGTGTACTACTATACATGCCATCTGAACACAGATATGTACGACGAACAGCCGGCGACGCCGACCGCGGCGGCCGGGACGTACGCCGGGAACGCGATCACGACATACGAGCCCGTCGGCGTCGAGAGGATAACATCGCCGACACCGGCCCGCACGCCACTTATCTGGATCGACAGCAAGAAGATAGACAACGCGCCGTATATGGAATCTATGTGGTTCACTTCGTTCCGCGATCTCGGGCCGGAACCGCACGTGCACGATTTCGACGAATACCTGGGCTTTTTCGGCTCAGACCCCGAGACTCCCGACGAACTGGGCGGCGAAATGATGTTTCAGGTCGAGGGCGAACAGGTCGTATTTACAAAAAGCTGCCTCGTATATATCCCGCGCGGCGTCACGCACAGCCCCATGTTCATAAATAAAATCGACCGCCCGATCCTGCATTTTTCCGGAGGAAACGGCGGCGATTATAAAAGGTAAGAGAGCGGGGATATTGGTATGATAACCGACCTTCTGAAATTCACAGTCAAAGATGGCTGCGCGGCGGACGCGGCCGAGCTGATGAAAAAGCAGATGCAAAACAATCTCGGCGACGAGGGGTGCCTGATGGCGAAGGCGTTCAGGTCTAAAACGAACGCTAACGAAATTTTCGTCTTGCTTGGGTGGGCGGATCAGGAGTCTATCGACAAGCACCTGAAATCCGAGCATGACCAACTGTTCATCAGGAACATGGATCCTTTGCTTGCGGGGCCGCCCGAGTTTTTCGACTGGGAGACGATAGCGTAGTTGTTCTTGCGGCGGCAGCTATGACGCGTTACGAACGGTTGTCGGTTTCGTCTTCCGGTTTTTGCGCCCGGTCCTTGAAGCTCCTGAAGACTATGAGTTTACTTAGGACATAGTTTGCGATTATCACCAGAACCAGCGATATCGCTTTGCCCAGCCATGCGTCCTGACCCAGAAGCCTGTAGAAAAGCTCGACCACTCCGACCTCAAGTACCATAGTGATCAGCCTTGAGCCGATGAATTTGCCGAACTCCAGCGCAAGGGCGCCTATGGAGTCGCAGCGGCTCATGAACACGATCAGTTTATTGGTAACATAGGCGAACAGGACGGACACTACTATCGACGTCACATTACTCACTGTGACGTCGATTCCTATTAAGTTGTTCATCAGCGCGAAGACCCCGATGTTAACAAGGGTAGTCAGGCCGCCGATTATAATATATCTTATAGTCTCTCCGGCAATATCCTTGCCGAGGACATATTTGATCAACTTTCGTATTAGCGGTACCATAGCTTGTTCCTCGTATCTATTCACTGTCTGCCCATCAGGGGCTGCGTGGTATGGTTTTTTTGATGAGGGAATACCGATGAAAAGGCCGGTAGCTGACCAGCGAACCAA
>Ga0082212_10001094_pt1 | contig 39726 bp, 29 predicted proteins | sample TergutNt197P3_FD_71548 | JGI IMG/M metagenome (GOLD analysis project Ga0082212, IMG submission 71548) | Neocapritermes taracua P3 segment gut microbial communities from Petit-Saut dam, French Guiana - Nt197 P3 | ecosystem: Host-associated > Arthropoda: Insects > Digestive system > Gut ...
ACAGTCACAGCCACAGGGATTTAAGTTCGATATTGCGCAAACGCACATTCTTTCGTTTCGTGCGCAAGAGCTAAACGACTGGAATAGCTTGGATATAAGCGACGAGGAGAAGGAAGCGAGGAACAATTCTATTATATTCCGTGTACGTGGCACACAGTTAGCCGACTATGGCAAGAGGTACGAGGAAATTAGTTCGGAGCTGGACAAAAGGCTGAGCGACGGTGAAATCTCCGCAGAGGATCACGCGATTTATCGTGCCGATCTTGATAAGGCTTTCATAAATACGCAAAACCTGAATGTTGCCGGCCAAGCAATGGCAGCGGGTCTTAGCGAAGAAAAAGCGGCCGAGCTGGCAAGGAGCTTTTCAATAGAATATATAAATATCCGCAATCAAATGGCTGATGATGAAATCGACTCTGAGAAAATAGCGAATATGGCATTGCAAAAAATAGCGTCAAATGGATGGCCTGAGTTTTCTCTGTACTCGACCGAGAACAGGGCGTCGGCAAGAGCGGACGACCCGTGGTATGCGATCATGGCAGAAAACGCGTTGTATTATGCAAATCAGGTTACACCGCAATGGTACGTTAATTGATCCAAAACTTGATAGGTGTCTATATCACACGAAGCACAGATTTCCGATGATAGCTACTGTTGAATGGTTTGCTGCAAACGAATGCGGACATGGCACAGCAATCGGTCGTGCGCATTGCCATCTTGTTACCTAAACAACATCAGACGATTTCACCATAACATTAACACTTTTGCAGTTTTTCGCTACATTTTTGCAGGTCTGGTTGCAATTAGTCTAAGAAGATGTTACTTTTCAGGCACGTATTAGGAGTGATGGTATGCTTCCTTACTTGTCGAAGAAAATAACATCTTCTTTTATAACGAGAGAGATAATAAAGGCAGAGGATCAAGAAATCTATGCGTATAGTTTTGAGATTCTGCTTGCGACGTTATTGAACTTTCTTTGTCTTTGCCTGTTAGCGTTAATCACGGGAACGGTTTGGGAAACAGCGTTTTACTTGCTGTCTTTTCTCCCTCTCCGCCAATTTGTCGGCGGATACCATGCTAAAAACCATTTAAGGTGTTTTTTCATCCTCGTGACGGTGTATGGAGCATTTTTGCTCCTGCTATTCTTCCTGCCCACATATCTCTACGGCGTAGTGGTTTTACCGGCCATGATTGTTTCGCTTGCTGTTGTTTTCGTTTTTGCTCCGGTTGCAGATGAAAATAAGCCTCTGTCGCTCCATGAAGTAAGTGTTTTCAAGAGAAATAGCCGTATTGCAATAATAATCTATTCTATGATAATTGGGCTGCTTTTTGTCTTTCCCATAATGCAAGTGTATTCGCTTTCGCTGTCATTGGGTGCTTTATCAGTGGCCCTCTCTTTGGTTGCGAGTGTGCTGAAGCAGCAAATACTAGGTCATTCCTTGCTAAACAGCAAGAATTGATAAATAAAGAAGGAGGAATTTCAAATGAGCAACATTAAAAAAGTAACATTCAAACTAGGAGGAATCTTGGCATCACTGGCTCTGATTCTTGGTGTTGCCTCCACGCAAGCGGTGTGCATGTCTTGGTATCACCAGCCAAAAGTTCCGCAGGGAATGGCGAAATACAAGAAGTAAGTCCAATGCGTAAGTCGCACTGAATTGCATCCTCAACTTAGGCGTAAACAACTGAAAACAAAGGAGAAAAATGATGAATAAGAAAACCATAGCCGCAATTCTTGCGCTTGTGATTGTATTTACAACACTATCCGCAGGTGTTGCCATAGCCGAAAAACCGGAAATAAGTGATTTTGGAAGTTCAATGTCCGAGTTTGAGTTTCCTGAATCAACATCGTTGCCACCATTATCACTAGAGATGTCGAACGTAAATACAGCTAACCCCGACGCAAGTTTACTTGAAGTCGACTTAGGCCAACCAAACGACCTTGAAAACACCGCTTTTGCGCTTTATCCGAGTGTACCAGATGAATTAACTACACGTTCAGCGCCCACAACAAATAGTGCAAGCAGAGCAGGTCAATACTCAATTGATGAGAACACTGCATACACACATAGCTTGAGCGCTTGGGATGACTGGAATGTTTATATTTGCCAGGTAGCTGCAAGTGGACACGCTACAGCCTTTCTGCACAGCACCTCAGCAATGGACTTTAGATTAATTGTGCAAGTATATGATTCTACATTCAGCACACTGAAATCCGAAGACGAATCTATAATCAGCCGGTCAATATACCAAGGGCAGCGTGTTCGCAAATCAGTTGTTGCCGGCGACATTGTAGTCATTGGAATAGAGATGAATCCAGACAGCAGCTTTGTAGCTAATAGCTATCAAGTTGGTGTTGTTCGTAATTCAGTTGGAGGATGGACCTATGAAATAAACGAACAGCCGGGACAAGCGCCAAGTTTAGGCGCAACATCACCTAGCGGAACCATCTTGTCATCCGAAACAGATAATGCTTTTGATGTCGATTGGTATAAGTTTACACACACAGACACAACAAGCTATCCTGTAATAGCATACGCTGCAACAAGCAATAATATTAAAGCCGCATTGTATCAAGAATCTGGCGGTGTACTATATAAAGTCAAGGATCTTACAAACAACAGCACATGGAGTGCCTATGCTAGTAACGCCGAAAACACTTACTATGTCGTTGTATACTCCACAAATTATACAATAGGGGATTATCTTCTCGGTGTTGCCAGCGAAAAAATTTACCTGAGCAACAGAATAATTGTTATAGACTTTAGTGGTATCACTGGAGATCAAGGGGCAAAGAGTTATTTCTCAATGGGTTCTCGTCAAACAGCAAGGTATGGAATTATGGGGAATGTCACGCTAAAAGACACAAAAGGAAACCCGATTCCTAACTTCCAATATGCTGTCATTTTCGCATCCCAGATGGGTTCATCTGGTTATACACCCATAGCATCTGATGTACGCACCACAAACTCAAACGGCGTCGGGTCTGCTGTGCTTAGTATACCGGCATATGCATCAATGTTTTTCTATACAGATTACATAAAACCATATGACCATCATGTCAATGGCGCAAGAGTTATAGTTAATCTTCCGGACGGGTTCACTCCACAAAGTAGTTTTAACTACAAAGATTTTTGGCATTATGGCGGTCAAACTTGGGTCGGCTGATATCATACATCAGTAATATCGGAAGCATAACACAACATGAAGTACTGGATTGCCGAGTATGTTAACTTGCAAATACTCAACGTACTTTAGGTAGCACACAATATTGTTGCCAGATTATTATGATATGATGAACTCTTAACAAATGCCCTGAGTTCATCATACCAGCTCCAGTTTTGTGAATCACTTACTTCTTTAGTGTTGTTATATAATGATTTATGAAATGGCAAAGGCATGGATGCGCATGCATCAACAGAATGATTGAAAGGATTTGATAAAAATGACAGTTGCATTTCAGAATGGCAGTTTTTTCCACCCGCTTTACGGATGGTTCGACAAGGAGCCTGAGTTCAACATCGGCAAGAACCGCAGCGGGCTGATACACGAAAAGATTGGCGAAGATATGGCGATCAGCCTCGACGACCTTCCTGTCCAGTTCGCGGAAAGCCTGAAGGAACTAATTGCGCGTTTTAACGAAAGCGCCCAAAAGCACAAGGCGTTGCAGGAGGCGGGGCTGATAGTCCCGCAAACGGAGCCTGATCTTTCATCCTATATGGACAAGAGGGTTATTGGTACCGGAGGCTACTATTTTGAGTACGATGGCAATACGGTGACCGCAACAGTCAACGCAAACTTATCGTCCCGCGATCCAGACAAAGTGAACGCCATGTATCAAACGCATAAACAAAATATAATGGATTTAAAAAAAGTAGGATACAATGACGAAGCGATAAAGATGCTTCTTGCGGCGCTGGATGGTAAATACCGCAAAGCAATGAACTGGGCTAATCAGTGGCAGACGGAGTTCAGCAAACTGAGGTTTATGAGCGTAGAGCATAAACAACAATACCTTGATCAACTTGCCCAGTTAGATGCTTGGGCGGAAGGCATTGAACAGGAAAGGATTGTAAATAGCACTATGTTCATGGATGCATGGAATAACTTGGAGCATAAGACAAACTGGACCCACCCCGAGGAGTTTTGGGACCCGGCGGATACTCATATCCGCAATTTGGACAAGATACGTGATTTCTCTTGGGACGACTCAATGAGCGATATCGAAAAAGAAGCCCGTTCCTTGTCGGTCGTATTCCGCGTACGTGGCGACCAGATGATTGATTACGCAAAACGCTACGAAGAAATATCAGGGCAATTGGACGCCAAACTGAACAACGGCGAAATCACAGATTCGGATTACGAAAGATACCGCGCCGACCTTAACACAGCTTTTGTCAAGACCTATAACCTCAACATAATGGGGCAGGCGCAGGCTGTGGGGCTGAGCGATGAAAAAGCCAAGGAACTAGCGATAGCTTTCTCCGAGGAGTACATCAAGATACGCGAGCAGACCAGCCCAAGCGAAAGAAACGCGGACAAACTTGCAAACGCCGCGTTGAAATCCCTGGCCTCTCAGGGCTGGACGGGGTTCTCTCTGTACTCTTCCGAAAACAGGGCAAAGGCCGATATCAACGACCCGTGGTACGCGATGATGGACGAGGATGTGCTGTATTGGGGCAAACTTCCACAACCATATGATAAATGGTAGCTAAATAGACTCCAACTGCACTGCCTCTACAACTTCAGCGAGTTTTTGATACGCGGCATCCTTGTCATCCTGTGACACGCCGAGATACCTTTGGGTCACTGCGAAATTGGAATGGTTGTATATATCCATTATTACTGTTGGCGACACTCCATTCTTCCAAGCGTGATAACCAAATGTTTTGCGAAGAGAGTGGCACGATACACGCGTACGAAATCCAAGAGTTTCTGCAGCAGTGCGGATTATACGGTAAGCTTGAATCCGGCTGATCGCTCCGCCTTTGCGACTGTTGAAAAGGAACTCTCCTCGTTTTGCGTTTTTCAGACATATTGATAAAGCGGTTATTATTGATTTGTTAAGCGTAATGAGTTTTGTTTTATTCGTTTTCTTTTCAATAACAAACACACTCTCATGAATCCTATTATGGCTAAAATCATAGACATCCTCCCACGTTAAGCGTAGGAGGTCGCTGATACGCAACGCAGTGTGTACCCCCATAATAATCAAGAGATGATTCCTCAATTCGCCGCGTTTCAAATAATACTGCGCAAGCTCACGGACTTGGTGCTTGTTTCGAATAGGCTGAGTAGCCGGCATAATAACGCCCTCCTTAATAATGAAAACCGCCAATGAAACATCCTCAACAGAATGTTACATTGCCGGGGTTTTTTATTGTTATTGCTCATGTCAAGAGCATTGGATTTTTCTCTCAAGAGCTTGCAATTACTTGTCGTCTCCTTTAGTAGCAACCGCTATAATGGCAATGTAACATTCTGTTGATTCTGTTACATTGAACGATAGGTATCCGTGTGTACGCCAGTCGGCAGTTTTTATTATTATCCAAGATAATTATAAGAAACTGCCGATGTGTACAATGCTAAATCCAGAATACCGACATAAAGGAGGCTGCCTGCCAAATGCCAGAGTTTAGCAAACTAATAAGAAACCCATTGCAGGTTCTCAATAGTACCAGTACGCTGCCAAGAGTGGACAAACCAGTACGTGTGGCTCTTTGTGACGGCGAATATGATACAAGGATGCGACTGAGTAAGGCGATTAGTGCCAATGGCACGCTATCCGATGCTGAAGTGACCGAGTTTTCAGATGGCGACACATTCTTGAATAGACACGCGGAGTTTCCGTTTGATATAGTTTTCCTTGATATTCAAACGGTAGACGGTGGTAAGGGCTTGCAGGGTAGTTATTTGCATAATGCCTGTGATACTAATGCGATAATAATACTTTTGGTTGGTTCAAAGCAGCGTTGTAGCAAGACAACAAATATAATGGCTTTTGATTATATAATGAAGTCGGGTATCGATGAGATGATTAGCGATGTGGTGAGCAGGGCAATAAGAAAACTCAGAGAACAGCAATATATGGTTCACTTAGAATTGAAGGCATCGCCCTGTACACTTGATATTAGTAAAATTGTTTATCTGGAAGGGCGGGACTATCGATATATAACAGTATTTACAAAAGATACACATTATAGGTGCATCGGCAGACTCGGCAAATATGAGCATCGGCTGGTACCGCATGGATTTTTACGATGCCACCATGATGTTTTGGTTAACATGAATTACATAAGGAATATCGGAAACATAGAAATAACAACGGTTTATGACCATATTTTATATATGGACGTCAATAAGAGGCAAGAATGCTTAAAATCACTAAATGTGTATCTTACAAAACATTTGACATGACTCATCAGTTTTTACTGCTTGTTACGTAGTTTTTATCAATGATCTCAACAGGTCTGGGGTTTGTTTATGAAATAGACCGGGTCAGGCTGCGAACATTGGCTGCGTACTCGTTTGGGAGTGCTTATACTAGTATGAATGGACATGCTGCTGCCAGACTAAAGAAGAAACCGCATTAATTGCACTGTTTTTCGTCTGAGTTTTACACTTTCGCAGTTTTTCGCTACATTATTGCAGGTGCTATTGCAATATTCTTTTAAGGCTCTATAATTCAAATGACTAAAGGGCTGATGCTCTCTTGGACAAAAATAAAACTATACAGGGGAAGGGGTGATATTATAGGTTAAGGTGAGCGCCTTTGTGACAAGGATTACTTGTACTTAGATCTTCGCGAGAATCATCGAATATTTCAGGATTGTTCCGGCGATTCAAATTAATGACATCTTAATTGTGACAAAAGATATTATGACTTGAATGATCGAGGTCTTCTTGAGTGTATCGATGAAATATCAGATATTCTATTCCGTCCAGGGAACGGCCGAATTGATGCTCGTATAGTCCGTCCTCTCGACATTGATGAAAATGGCTCCAAAGCCGTTGATAGTGATGGAGTAAATATTGAAGACTTGAACGGATTTCTTGAGGGTGTTCTGTATCTTTATCGGTACGATCCGCAGAATGGTCCTGAATTTATTCAAGAAATTATTGTTGACGATAATAAATGGAAATCTTTCATAGGTCTGTCTGATAGTGATTTGTACTATATCACTGTGGATGGATTTTCAGATATTATTTCTGAGATGATACTCTTCAGGCATATTCGTTAATATACATAATCAATATCACGCTTACCAAACACCGCCTAATTATTCCTGCGAGACCTAGAAATGGTCTGGAGGCTTCGCTGTTGAAAACAGCTTAAGTAATTTGTCGGTCTGTGGAGGAGCATGGTTTTCTATTGCTGTCTGTGGATTCATATAAAGTCTATTCTCAGCAAGGGTGGCTGCTGGAACATTTGGTCTTGGTTTGTACTCGTATATCGATACCTGTACCATCCACTTGGCATATGGGTGGTTCAAGTAATCAAATTTCTTTGCCCGCAGCACGTTTTCGCCCCGTATAATGATAAGCAGCTCGTCGTTGGGGAACCGGAGAATCTCGTCCGGCGTGAGCAGACGGCGGCGGCCGAGCCCGTCCGTCTCCCGGTATTGGGGGATGAGCTGTGCGACGGCTATCGTTTTCTTTACTGCCATAGTCGAGTTGACGCGAACCGTGCTGTCGCCGCTGCGGAGGCTGAAAAACTCGGCGCCCTCCTGCTCGGTGACGCCAAGCATGAGCTGGGTGTCGCAAGAGCCGATGATCTCGGCCCATGCGTTTTCGGGGTACCTGTTCTGGAACTGGGCAAGGCTCTGCACGATATGGCATATCTGAAGAGATCTGGAGCGCGCGACGCTCAAGCGCCTCGGGTACGAGTCCAGTTTGCCGACATTGGAGAATTCCTCGAATATAATATTTACCGGGATCTTGCAGCGCTTCTCCCGCGTTGCGTCGGCAAACCGGGTGAGATGGATAAACAGAAAAGAGAAAAAGAGGGACGACAGGAATTCCGTCGAGCTCTCCTGGTCGCTCAGGATGACAAAATAGGCGCATTTGGCCTTGCCGGGCTCGGCGAGGTCGATGCCGCTGCCGCTCGTGATGCGCCGGATCGCCTCATTCTGGAGGATCTGTAGGCGCGTGCCAAGCCCGAGTACGATGCCCGCCCGCACCGTGTCGCTGGCTTGGGCGAACAAACTATACGGGGCTTTTGCCGGGTGGGTGACGGGCAGGCGGTCGAACAGCGCGCTGAGCTGCCTTTCGCTGGTCTGGGTCAGGAACTGGTATACGGCGGGCAGGTGCTTTTCTTCAGGTTTGCGGCTGGGGTCTTGGTCGATATACAGGATCAGGCTCTTGAGCAGGTTGCCCTCGCCGTTGTCCCAAAAGTGGTCGAGCTTGCCTTTCGACGTGTTCGAGATAATGACGTCGGCTAGTATCTGAGTCGTCAGCGTGTCGCCCGCGAGCCCGGCCATGCAGTTCCATGAGTCTCCGTGCTCCGGGTTTATAAGGTTGAACACTTTGACCTGATACCCACTTTTGCGGAACAGCTCGGCTGTGTCATCGTAAAGCTCGGCTTTGCTGTCTGTCAGCACCACAGACTCGCCGCGCTTTATCGACTGGAATATCAGGTTGCGGACGACTGCCCTGGACTTCATGGTGCCTGTCGCGCCGCAGACAAACAGGTGCTTGTTGAGCTTGGTGCCGACGGGAAGGCAGATGACCTTGCCGTTTTTTTCGCCCAGTATGGTCCCCATGGCGGCCGAAGGCGCAGCAACCTCAAGAACCTTTTTCATCTCCCTGTCGCTCATCCAAGCTGCCGTGCCATAAGTCCCCTCGCGGGCACGCTTGAAATTCCGGTCGTCGTACTCGCCCTTGCCGAATTTGCTGTGGAGTTTGACAAAAGCAAACAGGGACACGGCAGCGAGGCACACGAGCCCGGTCGTCTTTATCCCTTTTTGGCTGAATGAGTATTGGAGGCAGGCAAACGGGCTGAAGTCAGGCAACTTCATTTCGGCGCCGCCGCTCATCCCGTCCATGGCAAGCCAAGCTTGATAGTTCTCGTTCATCTGGGCAAGCGCTCCGCCCAGATAAAGTGTCACGGCGATCCCCAGTATGACAGCGGTTATAATGGCGGCGCGGCGTTGTGGTTGGTTGTGTCGCATATGCCCTCCAGTATTGAGCGATATCCGTAGTGGTTCCAGTACGCAGAAAACTCTTTTCAAATAGCTGTAAATAGGTTATAATCGGACTGAGCGATACAAACTCAAGGAGGTGTTGCCATCATGGCGACAGCAACATTTGATAAGAGAATAGTCATTGACCAGAAAGATGCAGATTTTCTGGTATGTGAGTTGGAGAAACAACCTATCGGCCCACCGAAGACAGGGCAGGGCTTCAAGACTGAAAACGATAAGGAAGTCGATAAATGGTTATCCAATTTCGCAGAGTAATTGGAACTCCGGCAATAGAATATATTAACGGGCTCTTATCAGGGTTTTCGTGCTTGGATAATGATGTCGAAAGTTTTTTAAAAACCAAAGCCCTCCAGCATGAACAGCGGAACAGGAGCCGAACCTACCTGATAATGAGCGATGATTCAAATAAGCTTGTCGCTTATTTCACGTTGTCTCTAAAGGCGCTTGAATTTGGCGAAGGTATTACGAAAACAGCTATTAAGAATATAGATGGCTTCAACAAGAATGCAGTTTCCACTCCGGTAATACTGATAGGACAGTTTGGCAAGGATAAAATAAACGCCCAGAATACTCAAGGTTCAGAACTGCTTGATGTATGTATGAGCTACGTCTATGAAATCCATAATCTAGTAGGCAGCAGAATCGTTCTTGTTGAAAGCGCTAATAACGAAAAAGTCGTAGCATTCTATAGGAAAAATGGCTTTTCCGTTTTCAGGGAAGATCCAAATGACAAGCTTGTGCAGATGATACGCACTTTATGAAATCAATTGTTATATGAGGGGGGCAAAGACAGTCCCCCTCTTTTCATATCCCAAGCGCGGATTCCACCGCCCCCGGCTCCAGCTCGCGAAGCCCCGCGCGCCCTCCGAGGTATGCCTTGAGGGATTTTGCCTGCCAAGGGAAGCAAATGACGTCAGTAGGCGGCCCGGCCTGGTACGCGAGGGCGTCGCGGAACCGGATGAGCCTGGCAATGTCGCCGTCGAGGTGGGACAGGATCACCCGGCCCTCCACGATGGCGTCGTATTCCATCGCCCCCCGGTCATAGCTGCGCTGGCCCTGCTCGAACAGGGCGCCGAGCAGCTTTTCTTTCCAGTCCGGGGTAACGAGCATTCTTAATAGCCGCGCGCCATTGCCATCCAATGGGACGAAATGGATCTGGGGGTATATCCTGTCGAAGCGCAGCTCAGGGCGGCGGCTTTTGTCCGATTCCAGTATGGTATCCAGCGCGGTTTCCGGCTTTTGCCCGAATAATAATGCCGAAGATATCTCATTTACCCCCGCGTTCATGCGCGCAAGCTCCAGCAGGTCGCCCCGGGCCTTGACCTCTCCAAGCCCGCTCCATTTCATAACGGCGCCGCGTGTGTTGTATGCCGCGTAAGCGCCTCCGGGGTAAAAGAGCGCGCCAGTCGTGCGCGTGTATGCTGTCTTATTTGTCTCGTTTCCGCCGACGCGTTTCAAATCGCGGGCGATATAGAAGCAGGGCGAGTCTGGGACAACAAGACTGATACTGGACTTTTGCAATGCCGGAAGCGTATATGGGCGTACCTCCACACCCGCCGCCATGCAGAGCGCCAGCACCTCGGCGACCCGATGATTACGTTCTATGTGAAACGGATCGCCGGTGAACTTATGCCCGCCCCATTCCGCCAGGTACCAGCCTAGCAGCCCCGGATGCAGCCCGTCCAGGACCGGGAGCCCTTTCTTGTACAGCCGGATAGTCCGATTGCCCTTCTTTCCGCTCATCTGGATGAGCTTGGCGCGGCAGGCCTGCCCGCCTTTGCCGAATCGGATGTCCTGAGCCGACTCAAGCTTATGGGCAAGAGCCGAAAGCACCCGCTCATTGCCAAGCAGCATGAGCGCGCTTGCGGGGATTTCGCCTGCCGTCGTAAGGAGTTGAAGGAGCCTATGAACATGACTGCCGGGGCGCACGGTAATCATAGGGGACGCCCTCGAACCGGGGAAATTCCGTCATGCTGACTGCTCTCTCCGACGTAAACCCTTATGCCGACGGAGTGCGGAAACCCTGATGGTTGCTGCATTTTCGGCATCTTTTTTTCTATGCATTTTGAAACCCCGGGAAACAGGCTTGTTTTACATATGTTTTTTATAGTTTCACGGGCAGTTTTCATACAGCTTCACACCCTCGTCCGGAATCGCGCGCTCCTGCTCCAGCCAGCGCCCGAAGTCGCCCCTGGGCAGCACATACACCTCGGTCCGCTCCACGCTGCCCTGCGCGCTGCAATAGTAGTGCCGGCACTTCAGGGGGGAGTCGTCATGCATGACGTATAGAGCAACAATGTCCAAAACCCTGTTCAGTTCTATGTTGTCGTGGTCGCGGTATTGGCGCTCCGGGCGGTCACGGCCATACACATGCCGGAACACGGCCACGTTGTCGGGATAGCGGGCCGGGCGCTTGCCATGCCAAAAATGCTTCATGGCGGGGTACAGCGGGTCGGTGATGTATGCGGGCGAGCCTCTGTCCTTCTTGGGCAGCAGCGCAGGTATGCGGAGGCAGAACCAGCCCTCCGCCGTGAAGCCGATCCCCACGGGGAAGTTTGCCAGCATGGCGTCCTCGATCATCTTTCGCGCCCGCGGGCGGCCCGTGTAGGCGGGCAGCTCGCGGCAGAGGTTCGCCAGCTTTTCCGAATGCTCGGCTGCCTCGAAGGCCGCTGCGTAAGCGCCATCCATGTCGCGGCGCCGCAGGTGCGACTGTACCTCCTCCAGCGCCGCCCACGCTTTCCCGACCCGGCGGCTGGCGCTGTCAAGGCAGCGCTCAAAGCCGGTCGGCTGTATTTTGTGTTCCAATTTCAACGCCTCCTGAATAGAATGTGACTCCCGGCTCGTCGCCGCCGGCATAATCCAGCGTGGCGAACAGGCAGGGCGCTTTTGGCAGCTTCAGCTCCCGCGCCATGGCGATGTGCGGCAGGACGAGTATGTATTTCAAGTCCTCCTCCGGCTGCAGCAGGCGCGTCAGGTGCTGCTCGCCGTCATAGAGGACGACGATCTCATACCCGACGTCCTGCTTGAGGAAGAATATCTGCGACGGGTAGGACGCGGGGTAGTGGGCCATCGGCTCGACCTGGTCTATAAAGCGCAGCAGCACCCATACGGCGATGATCGTGCGCTGGTCCGGCTTGGCCAGCGGATCCATGCCGAGATAGTAGCCGCCCGAGACCGGCCGTATCATCAACTGCCGCTTGAGGCTGCTAATGATCTTCTCGGCTGTTTTCTGCGTCCTGCCGTGCAGCAGCCGGATTATCTGCGTCCTGGTCAGCGACCCGTACTGGGTCAGCCAGCGTATGACATGCTGCTCGTCCTGTAAAAGCATTGCGTTAACCTCCTGCGCGAAAAACCGCCCAAAAATGGGCGGGCTAAAATGCGTATTTTGATGTTGAATGCGTATTTGGCGGATTATACGTTTTCCGCGCTCTGGCGTTGCCCGGTTTTTTCCTTCAGCAGCGCCGCCAGCTCAGCCCGGTCGGTGGTGATCATGGCGGACTCCGCCTTGGAGACTTTCACGAATACCGGGACTTTGTTGGTGTTGCTGGTGATGAGGGCCTCGCCGCGCTCAAACTGCGTGATGCTGCGGATCTCGGTACGGGACAGCTTAAGGACTTCCCGCACATACTCCGCCTCGTCAGGCTCAAGATTGAGCACTATCTTGGTTTTGGAGACGTTCAATATGGCGCGCCCGTATTTGCCGTCCTCCAGGCTGAAGAAGTCGGAAATATCCTGGCTTGCCGCTATCGCGCCGCCGCCATAGCCCCTAATGATCTTGAAAATCTCAAGGCAGAACTCCGCAGCCTGCCTGTTGGACGACTCCCCGATCAGCTTCCATATCTCATCTATGAACACGGCTTTCCGCTGCGTCCGGTCCGCCTTGATGTTGTCCCATACGCAGTCGAGGGCGATCATCATGCCTACAGGTAGCAGCTTGCCCTTGAGCTCCGAGATGTCAAGCACCACATACTTGTTGGCGAGGTCGACATTTGTCTGCTGGTTGAAGCTCTGGGCGCTGCCCGTAACGAACCGGCTTACGATAACGGCGAGCCGCTCGGTCAGGGGATTCTCCTCCAGATGGTTGAACAGGTCGCCCAGGATGGGCATTGCCTTCAGCCTACCCGATGCCGCATCCTCGTAGATGGAGTCGTTTTCGTGGGTGATGCCGAACTCGGTGTATGTCTTTATGAGCGCCTCGTCCAGCATCTGCTCCTCCTCGTTGCTCATGTCGGGGATCAGCAGCGCAAAGAATATCATAAGCTGCTGTATCTTGTTTGCCAGCAGCGAATCGGAGCTCTGGTAGTCGATTTCGTCTATAAGCTCCATCGCGGGCGAGATGGTACGCCGTATGGCCATGACATTGATGCAGTTGCTGGAGCCGGGCGATATCTTTATATAGCTGCCCCCGATCCGGGCGCATGCGCGCTTGAACTCGTGGCCTTTTAGCGGGGCGAGGATGAAGCACTGTATGCCGCGCATCCGCATCCGGAGCGCCAGCGTCTGCATGGTAAAAGTCTTCCCTGCCCCGCTGGTCCCGAGTATGGCCACGTTGGCGTTCTTGTAGATGCGCGTGTTGAACAGGTCGAGGATGCACAGGCTGTTGTTGTGCCTGTTGATGCCGAGCAGCACGCCGTTGTCGTCGGACATCTCGAAGCTGGTGAACATATAGGTGGAAGCGGCGCCGGAGGTCAGCACGTTGCGCTGCGTCTTGCGCTCCAGACCGGGGTCGATATAGTTGAGCGGCATCACCGAGCGCAGCGCGGCCTCCTGCTGGAAGTTGCATTCGCGGACGTAGACGTCCATGCTTTTAAGCAGGTCCGCGATCTGCTGCTTGCGCCATACCATCTCATCATGCGTCATTGCCGACACCGTGACGAATACCGACATATAAAAGAGGTCCTCGTTGTGGTTTGAGATGCTGTCCTTTATGTAATACCCGGCCTGTATGGCGCCGGTCAGCTCCTCATAGTCCGTGCTGGTGTCCTGGATGCTCCGCAGCTTCGTCCTGTTGAGCCGGATGCGCTGCGCCACCTTGTCGATCGTCCTGCCCCGGTTTTCGCGCCGGAGGTGCAGGTCGACGTCGATGCCCTCGCCGGCGTTGATCAGGGCTGACATCCAGCCGGCCCTCACCTTGCCGGGGTAGCCGTCTTTCCGGATATACAGGAAAGAGTAATACAGCCCGTCCATGACTATATAATTATGGCGCGTGAAGTCGATGCCCCTTGGCGCGATGAAGTGGACCGCACGTATGCGGGGGACGGGGTCAAGCCCGATCACCTTTTTCTTCGACGCCATCGTGTCGAGGGCCACACGGTCCAGCCGGGATGAAAACGGCTCCGCCACGCAGGAGCGGCGGTTGAAGAACATATAGAGTATCTCGGCGGCGAAAGTGTCCTCGTCACCCGGCTGCACGATGTTGTTGCCGCACTGCATGAAATACGCCCTTGCGTTCTGCGTGGCAGTCTGGATCGCGCCGATGGCTTCGGCGTAATCCGGGTCAAGCTGGTTTCGGCCGGGCGGCTGCTCGTACTGGAAAATCAAGAAAAAGCGCCGAGTCAGAGCCTCACGGCTGCCTATGTCCCGGATGAGCTTGATGTATTCGCTGCCCAGCTCCTGGCATTGCTGGTTGCCCTCTTGCGCCAGCTCCTCCCGGAGCGCGGCGATATGCCTGTCTGAGTCTGCCTTGCGGGTCACGGATTTGAACTGCATCCGCATCGGCGATATTTTCAGCCAGCTCGCGAAGGAGCAGATGATGTTGTACTGCTCCTCGGAGGAACGCAGCATGAAGTTTATGGGGTCGATCTCCAAAATCTTTATGTACCGCCTGTCGGATGTCTCAACGATGCCGTTTTTGATTTCTTTCACTGGGATAAAGTCCTGGGTGAATTCAAGGGTTTCGCTGTTTCGGCCTGCGGCGCCCCGCCGGGGCCTTGGTCTTTGATCTCTCATAGCGGTAGCCAACCCTCCTGTAGTGCAGTTTCCGGCGGCGTGTAAAAAACATGGCAACGTGCGCGGCGTACTGCATGAGCGAGTCGCCGCCGATGCCCATAAGCCCGACCACTGCCAGCGGCAGCAGGGTCACAGTCATCACGACCACCTTGACCGCCGCCGTAGCGGGCAGCAGCACAAGTTGCGGGTATCCGGCGAGCAGCAGCAGGAAGCAGGTTTCAATCGTGTTGCGCGACTCCAGCATCCCGCCGAGCAGCTTGCCGGAGTCGGTGTAGTTTGCCGGTATGGCATAGATGTTGCTAAACTCTTTCTCATCCATCGCATTACCCTCCCGCCGTACCCGGCGCGGCCATAGCATCAAGGTCTATTCCGGACGCCCGCCGGTAGTATTTGACATAAGTAGGCGAGTTGAGCACAACGCCGCCCGCGCTGCTGGAGCAGTGGACCCACAGCTTGTTGCCGCTTGCGTCCATGCCCGCGTACAGCAGCACATGGTTGACAGGCACCGCGCCGGGCTTGTCCAAAAAGCCCAGGTCGCCGGGCAGAAGCTCCGGCTCGGCTATTTCATATGAGTTGTCCCACTGGCTCCATGAGCCGTTGGCGTGCAGGCTGTGCCCCACCGCCGTCTTGTATGCCCAGTCCGTGAAGCCGGAACAGTCCAAGCCGTAAGGCCGGAGCGTCCCGGTGCTGCTTGAGCCTGCGGCCGTGACCAGCTTGGGCGTGTTCCACTCGTCGTTCCAGCCGGCGGCGGACTTGCCGCCCCAGAAGTACGGCACGCGCCCGACCAGCGACAGCGCGGCGCGCATGAGCTCTTTCCGCGCCGGGCTGCAGCCCAGGCTGTCAAGGAACGCCTGCAGCTCCGCGTCGGCGATTGGCGGGACCTGCCCCGACGCCGTAACGCCATAGAGGGTGCGTTTCAGGGACAGCGCCATGCATTCGATAGCGTCGCCGGTGCGTATGTTGAACTGGTTGTATGGCGCATCCGGGTCGATGCTGAAAGCGGCCAGGATCACCGAGGCGTCAAATGGGTGGATTGTGCATTCGAGGTATTCGACCGTCGCCTCCGTAGGCTCATCATCGTCATCCTCGGCGGGTATGGTGACGGTGGTTTCCCTGACTTCGCAAGTGACGGGGAACATAAAGGGCGCCACGGCGTCCAGCTTGCTTTTCATGTCGCCCTTGGTCGTGCCCTTCTGCATCATGCTGGCGGAATAGGCGGCGAGGATATAGCACACGTCGTAGTCGGTGGACGTGCAGCCATGGTCGATGGTCGCATCGGAAGAAAGCTCGTAGTCGTAGCCGCTTGCCGTAATGACGGCTTCCACCAGTGCCCTGGAGAATTCATAGCCGCCGGTCACGCAGTCGGACACGGTTTCAGACATCTCCTCGAATATCACCAGCACATCGGTCGGCGCCGGGGTGGGGACAGTCGTGGGGTCGGTATGGAATATATAGTTGAAAACTATGGACGGCAGCGATATGACCATGGCGATGACGAACAGCAGGCTCAGGCATATGGCGATCAACACCTTGAACAGCGTGTGCCGCATGGCCCAGGCTGCCGCGATGATTGCGCCCCATGGCCCGCCCGCTGCCGTCCCAGCTGCGATCTCCGCGACCGCCTTGCCGCCTTCCATTCCCGCTTTGACGGCGGCGGCAGCCGCGTTGGCAGTGGCTTCCGCCCCTGCAGCCGCGCCCTGTGCCGCAGCTTCTCCGCCTGCCGCGGCTGCTTTTTGCGCGGACGCCTGCCCGATCTGTTTCGCCGCCTCGGCGGTCTTCTGCGCGGCGTCTATATAGTTGTCGCTGCCGTCGCCGGTGTATTGCTTGTCAGGTTCGGCCATAGCCATCGCCTCGATTCCGGATTGGATAGTGGCGCGCCGCTTCGGGCGCGCCCATGATAATGCTCATCTCCGTTTTGGGTTTGGCGGCTTGCGGTCGTTGACGTCGCGTTTCTTTGGTTCTTCAAACCTTGTGAGCATCGTCTTGTACCTGACGCTCTCCACGTTTGTCGTCCGCAGGGTCTCGCCGTCATAAACAGCCTTTCCGTCCTCATACACAGGCCTTCGCTCGACTGTTGGCGTACCGGGTACTGCATACCACTGGCTGCCGCGGCTGTCTTCGTATACCTTGTGGTCGCCGCGCGGGGCCTGGTACTGCGTTTTGTCGTAGAACGCCGTCCCTGTGCCGTCGGCGTGGCGCACCTCGATCATGCCGTCTGCGCGGCGCGACGCGTCGACCTGCGACACAGTGGTCTCGTAGCCAGGCATGAACTGCCGGAACTGGGCGCGGTTGTAGTCCATGGCGGCTTCGCTCAAGCCCCCGCCCGCGCTGCTGTAATCCGCGCTGGCGGCGCCGCCCTGGGATGTTTCACCCGTGCCGCCGTAGCCCGTGCCGGAACCGCCGACGCGTTGAGCTTCGCTGTGATCTGCGTATGCGTCCCCGTATCTGTCGTGCCCGCCCGTTCCGGATATGCCGCCGTAATCCGGATACGCAGCGGCGCCTGTTTCGAAGTCGGGCGCCGCTGCGTGCGGGTGCATGGCGTACCATCCGACGCCATCGGCGCCATAGACAGTGTCATGCGGCGCGTCCGGCTCTTGGTAATGGGCGCTGTTCAGCCACAGGCTGCTCCCGCCGTCAGGGTGGCTGGCCTCGATGACGCCGTCGTCCACCGTCCGCAGCGAAGTGCCTTCGGGCGCGCTTGGGAACGTAGCGGCGACTTGCGCCGATTCCGAGGCGTCGCCCGTGAACTGCGGCGTGCCGTAGAATGCCCCCATGCCCTCGCCGGAGGCGATTTGATACCACTGGCTCCCGTCCGAGGCCGTGACCACCGAATGCGGCGTGCCCGGCCGGTCGAACTGGGACGCGCTGTAGAGGTCGACCGAAGCCGTCCTGCCGTCCGACAATACCGCCGTAGTGCCGATATGCCCGCCGGTTATCTGGGTGCCGCTGTATTTGACGCCGGGGGGTGGCGCCCCTGCATATGCCGGGGCGGCTGAAGACGCCCCGGGCGCCGAATGCCCATATGCGCCGGGCGCCGGGGCACTGCGCGCCGCCGCCGCCGATATTGTGCCTGCATGGCTGCCGGGTGTGCCGCTGCCGCTGAGGCGGGCCCCGCCCTGAACCGGCATGCCGGGCGACGATGCGCCACCCGGCATAGCCGGCGCCATATGCGGCATGTAGTTTTTCAGGCTGCGGTCTGCTATTTCGCCCGCGATGCTGCCTGATACTGCCGACGGGCGCGCCGCCACGGACGATATGGAGCTTCCGGTCAGCTCCGTGCCGCCCCTGGCCGCCATGCCGCCGAATGCGCGGCCGACAAAACCGATGCTACCGCCGGCGCCCATGCGTGCGCCGCCGTCCACAACCGCATCGCGGACATATGAGTTGCCCCTGAATTTGGACGCGAGCCCGGCCATGAACCCGCCCGTTGCGCCTGCCGCGCCCGCCGTCGTGCCTGCGGCCGGGCCGCCCTTGAACACGCTGCCCGCGCTCCTTGCCCCGCCGGCAAAGCCGGTGAGCATCCTGAGCCCCATCATCATCTCCATGCCCATGCCGCTGCCGGTCTGTGCAACCGACAATCCGAGGGATGCGAGATAGCTGTCGAATTTCTGGGCGGTTTTCAGGAACGCCAAGGCGCAGAACAGCCACAGGAAGATATTGCCGTGGCCGCTGGACAGCGCCCCGCCGTTGGCTACGAAATACCCGACGCTCGAATTGAATGCCCGGAGGAACCAGACGTTCATCACCAGAAGCAGCAGTTGCGACCCGACCATGCGGCACCACGATTGGAATACTTTGTTCGTCGCCTTTGCCCCGCCCATGGTGAACGCCAGTGGGGAGGTGTAGCACAGCACGCCGACCACGATGTACCGCTCCACCACTTCAAGCAGCAGCTTGAAATAGTTCCAGCCGAGCGCGATCATCAGGATGATCTGGAGCAGCAGGCCGACGACCGTGATGGTCGATACCAAGGTTATGAGGCCGCTGACCAGAACATTCTCGACACCTGCGAATGTGAAGTTGCCGGGGTTCATGCTGGCGTCCATCAGCGCCGTGTAAGGCGCACGGGCGATGTCCAGCGCTATGCTGAAAATAGGCTTGGAGAACCCAATCATGACGGCGAACAGCGTGCTCCTGACCAGCAGATGCCACGGGTTTTCCGCCTCTGTGATCGGGCCGCCGAATGTTCTGAAAAGCTGCCAGACAGTGATGATGAACAGCAGCGCCCAGGCTGTGTACTGCATAATGGAAAACGCCATGGTTATAAATGGGAAATATTCCTCCATTGCGGTCATGTCTGTCCCCAGCGCGCCGAGGAAAATCCCGGATATGGCGTCCATGATCGACGTAACTATGCTGGCGATCCAAGTAGCGAGGCCCTCAAAGATCCAGTCTAAAATCGTACCCACCCCCTGAGGAAAGGGGAGCCGCCAATTGCAGGGCGTCTCCCCATATGTTTTAGTAGCCGGTGCGCGGCAGTTTTGGCGGCTCGGTGTTGTTGTAGACCACCGTGACCCACCGGTCGTTAGCCATGACCCATTGGCTGCCCCACAGGCCACCCACATCGGTTTTGTTTGAGAACCGGTACTCATGCGGCAGGTTCGGCAGGACCTTGCAGAAGATATAGGGCGCCTCCACCTGCCTGAACCCGGCCGGCACGCGCCCGAACACGAACATGACCTCCGTGACGAACTCGTTTGCGGCCAGCCCCAGCGCGGCGGGCGAAGCGTCGATGGTGCGGCTCCTGTCGGTGCTGATGTTGTCGGCCAGCGTGCGCTGGCCGCCGCCGCTCAGGTTGGTCTTGTAGACGATCTTGTAGCTGAGCCTGGCGGACCAAGTACCGGTGACGACCTTGTCCAGCCGCACAGCGTCGGTCGGCAGGGTGTCGCGCCAGAAAAAGCTGTCCAGCGGCACTGTCGAATTATTTGCTATGTTTTTGAAGTCGTAGCGGAGCGCCTGCCCGGGCACTACTTCCGCATAGCCGCGCTTGGTGACGGAAACATTCGTAAAAGTGCTCTTGTTGAGTACCGTCAGGCGGATTATCTGGCCGGAAAACTCGATCTCCGCCTCTATTGTTTCCTGGGTTGCCGAATAGAACTCAGGCGCGGAGGCCTCCCTGATAGTATAGCGGCCGAGCGGCAGCGTTTTTGACACGGCCAGCCCATTCCTGTCGCTGCGGACAGTATCGACGAGATTGCTGGCGCGGTCGTATATCTCGAAGACGGCGCCCTCCAACAGCGTGCCCGCCGGGAACCCGTTGACCGGGTTGTCGTCGGCGGATTTTTTGGTGATTTGGATCTGCCCAACCATGGGCGTGTTCTTCCATTCTATTTCAGCCGTCGCGCCGTATAGTATATAGAAGGTCTTGATTTCCGTGTCGAGGATATAGCCTCTGGCCGCCTCGATCTCTCGGATGAAGTATTTCCCGTCCGTAAGGCCGGTTGTATAGACGTAGCCGTTCTGGTCGGTCTCGACCGTCATCAGGGGGTTGCTGTTGGCGTCGGATATGAGGAACTTGACCCCGTAGAGTCCGCTGCCCGTCACGCTGCATATCTTGTGGAGCAGGATCGACGACTCCCTGCGGTTCGTGATCCGGAGCGGGGCCGCGGCGCCGTTTTTGACTTCGACGCTGTGCGGCGTCGGGTCGAGGATATAGCCCTTCGCGGCTTTCTCCTCGGTGATCGTGTACCACCCGTCCTCAAGGCCATTAATGCGGATCATCCCACGCGAGTCGGTTATGTATGTGTTCGCCGACAATCGCTCACCGTTCATGCGCGTTATGGAAAACTCCGTGTTCGGGATCGGCAGCCTTGTTTCCTCGTCCAGCTTCAAGATCTCAATGCCACCCATCGGCCTGTTCTCGAACTCAAGCCTTATGAACTGGTTGCCTGTGACATGGAAGTCCTTTGGGGTATCGTCAAGCCGGTAGCCATCCGGCGCCCGCGTCTCGACGGCCTTGTACCAGCCCGGCTCCAGGTTCGGGACAATAATGACTCCGTCGGATCCCGTGACGTAATCGCCGACAGCCTCCCCATTGGCCCTGTATACCCTGAAATGGGCACCTTTGAGCGGCTGCCTTGTGCCATATTCCGTCTTGATGATCTGGACGCCAGATTTTGGCGAGTTGTAGAATACCAGCGTATGCGTCGCGCCTTCCTGTATTTTTACCGTCTGCGGCGGCGCGTCTAGGTTGTACTCCTCCGGGCCCGATATTTCTGTTACGACGACCGTTGAGCCTACCGGCAGCCATTCGTCGATGACTATGGTCCCGGCAGCGTCCGTCGTATACAGGCCGTTGCCCGGGCCGATGACGGCGCCGGACGAGTCGGTAATTCTGAAAGTGACGCCCGCGACCGGCAGGTGGTTTGCCGCGCTGCTCCGTTTTTCGATGACGAGCCTGCCCATCCTTGGGTTATTGAAAACAAGCTCGACGACGCACTGGTCATCGTCGCTTATATATGCCGTCTGGACCGACGGGTTTGAGAGCTGGTGCCCGGGCGCGGGGATCGTCTCCTCGACGACATATGTGCCCGGGGCGAGCCCCGTGATGGTTATCGTGCCGTTGGCGCCCGTGACCGCAGTCTTAATGAGCGTGCCCCCGCTGCCCGAGGACCCGGCAAGGTATTTGACCGTGAACGTCGCGCCCTGGAGCGGGCGCCCGCCGAGATCTGTCTTGAGGATGATGAGAGCTGATTTCGGGATGTTCTCGAAATACAGCGTCTTGTCCTCGCCGCCTGCGAGGAAGACGTCCTGCGCGGTGGGCTCTTTGAGGATATAGCCGCTTGCTGCCTCGAGCTCAGCCACGCGGTACCAGCCGGCGTCAAGGTCGCCGTCCAGCAGTATGCGGCCGCTTTCGTCGGTTACGAAGTCGCCTATATTGACCACCCCGCCGGTAAAGTTCACGTTAGGCGAGTAGCTGACGTTCATCTTGACGCCCCTTATTGGGCCGCCGGTCACGCTGTCGGTCTTGTATATCGTCAGCGTCGGGCATTTCAGGTCGTCGAATTTTACTTCCAGCGTTTTGCCCGGCTCAAGGAACACGTCGCGCGAGGCCGGCGTCGCGAGCAGGTAACCCGGGGGCGGCGCTATCTCGGAAATCGTATAGTACCCGGGTTCCAAGTCAGTCAGCACTATCTTGCCCTCGGCGTCGGTTATGCCCTCATAAACGACCGGGCCATCCTTTTTGCTGATGGAAAACTCCGCGTTTGCCAGCGTCAGGGCCGTCTGCAGGTCGTATTTCCATATTATGAGCGTCGGCTTCCTGATGTTCTCGAAATACAGCGTCTTGTCCTCGCCGCCTGCTAGGAATATGTCCTTAAAATCCGGGTCGCCGGGGACGTAGCCCGGCGGCGGGGCCAGCTCCGTCACACGGTACCACCCGCTTCGCAGGTTGTCGTCGAGCAGTATCCTACCGTTTGCGTCGGTGACATACTCGCCGAGGTCAATGACGCCGCCTGAGAAGTTCATGGCTGGCGAAAATTTGACGTTGAACCGGACGCCGCCCAGTGGCTCCAGCGTATCCCTGTCTATTTTACTGATAGTGAGCGTCGGGCAGGGCAGGTTGTCGAACTTCACTTCAATGGTCGCTCCTCCGAACAAGTATACGTTCTTGACGGGTGACAGCGACGGGAGGTATCCCGGCGGCGGCGCCATCTCCGTGACGGTGTACCAGCCTTCGTCCAGCCCGTCGAGCCGTATGAATCCTTCGCTGTTTGTGACGCCTTCATATATGATCTGACCGCCCATCTTGGCTATAGAGAACTCTGTGTCGGGCAGGGGGCGCGCGGTCAGCTCGTCGTACTTCCATACAATGAGCGAAGGCTTCCTTATGTTTTCAACGACTATCTGGCTTGTCCTTCCGGGGAAAAGCTGCACATGGTACTCAGTTTCGTTGAGTATATAGCCTGACGGGGCATATAATTCCTGCACCGAATAGATGCCTGGCTCCATATCGTCTATGCGGATGCGCCCGTCTATATCAGTGATGCGGTCGAGGTAATGGCTGCCGTCCTCAATCCTTGCTATGCGGAATGCGGCCCCGCCGAGGTACTCGCCGTTTTGCGGGTCGTACTTGACAAGCTCAAACGACGGCCTTTTTGTATCAGTGAATACGAATACTGCGTTCTCGCCGGGATTTATCTGGACGGTGCGGATGCTGTCGTCAATAATGTATCCGTCAGGCGCTTTGACCTCCTCGACTGTGTATGCGCCCGGCTCCAGCGACTCCAGGTTGACCTCGCCGTTTATGTCGGTCACGAACTCCTGGATGAAGGAGCCTCCGACTTTCTTTATTACATAGGTTGCATTGACTAGCGGCTGCATGGTCGATGCGTCCAGCTTGACCAGATATATGCCCGGTTTGGTGCTGTTTAGGAAAATCAGCTCGGATATGTGCCCTTGCCCGGCTGTTATCTCGATCCACTGCACAGTCGGGTCGAGTACATATGGCTCGACGGTGGACTTTTCGCGGGCGGTGTATGTCCCTGCGGGTAGGTTCGTCAGCAGGATCTCCCCTGCGAAGTTCGTCTTGTATTCGCCAAACAGGTTGCCATCGTGCCAAATCTCGAACACGACGCCTTCGATTGGGCTGGAGGTTTCGCGGTCGAGCTTGGTGATCCGTAGGCCGGGGTTTGCTCGGTTTGGCAGCGTATATGACGTCACGCCTTGCGTGAACGGGCGCACCGCGACAGTATGGACGGATGTGTCGAGCGCATAGCCTGATGGCGACACAAGTTCACGGATCTCATATCCACCGATAGGGATGCTCGCGAACTCGGCAACGCCGGAAAAGTCTGTTACTGCCGTAAACGTTACTCCGCTGGCTATGTGCTTTATTTGGACGGACGCCCCGCCGAGCGGCCTGCCATTCGCGGAGTCACGCTTCTCGATTCGGAGCGCCCCATATGGGTCGTTTGTGACCGTGACCGTCGAGACTTCACCGACGTTTACCTGCACGTTCTGGGCAGTGTGCGTCGGCAGTATATGGTACTGGGGCGGGATCGTTTCTTTCACCGTGTATATCCCGGCCTCGCCGAGTGGGACGTCTATTTCGCCGTTACTGTCAGTCGCATAGCTTCCCAGGAGCTGCCCGTGCGGGCCATACACCTCGATGACCGCGCCAGCCAGCGGTATGAGCGTACCGGCTTGCAGCTTTACGATGCGGAGGCCCATATCAAATTCTTCGACCTGCGTTATGTTGTTCTTTGGTATCACCGTTTGGAATGCCGTAGCAACATCCGCTTTCCGATCTCCCTCTATGAGATAAGGCTGCCCGCCATTGCCCGAGTAGGACGCAACGTAGAAATTCATAGCCGACATGTCTACCGCCGTTGCTCTCAACGTTGGCATAGGAAAGACTGAGGCCTCTCTGTTTGCAGGGTCTTCGAAATAGGCGTTGACCACCTGCGCAGGCACTCGAATTGTAATAGGCTGCACCCGCCATGTGCCTTCCGTCTTTCGGTTGTCTGGAAGTGGCTTCATCGTTGCTGTAATATCGTCATTGCCATTGAGTACGACCGTGCCCGCAGGCAGCGCCCCTGTGCTCTCGTCCCATGATAGCTGCACTTCCCCGGACTGGCTGCCGTCTGTGCCGATGTATTTATTTGACCTGACTTGGGTCGTCATTTCGTACCATTGCCCGTCTGCGGAGAGCTTCCAGGAGTTTGCCGACGTGGGCGCCGGGATACGCACTTCAGGTTCTGCGTATCCCGCCCACATATACGCCTGCGCGGTATTGTAAATGTATATGGCAGCGTTATACACGCGCAATGCAGCCGCCTGGTCGGGGTGCGATGAGTTGACGGCAACCCCTCCGCTGCCGGGCGTTATACCGAGGATGACCATCCAAAGCGCTATTTTAGTGGCGTAATACCCCTCTTCGGTACTGTTGACGCCTAACGATGAATATGTGTTATGGGGATATCCTACTTCCATTATCGTTATGTAGTCTGCCCTGGTTATCTTGTCGCCGGTTATGTACTTTGCGGTATCCGGGCCATCGCCGGTAGTGCCGTCGTCGCGGACCAGTTCAAACGCGCCGCGCATATCGGGCGCCATACAATAGACGGGGTGCTCCTCACGGACGCCGTCTTTCGTCAGGAACCAAAAGTAAGTGTACCGGAAACCCCTCACGGATCCGTTGAGTGTAAGGTAGTTCATCATGTTGCTTTGGTACCCGATATTCACCGGCTGGCCTGTCTGCACCCAGTCGCCGTCTGCGAAGCTCGCGAGGACCGCCCCCTGGCATACAGTCAGGACAAGCATAAAAGCCAGCGCCCCTGTTATTATCCGCTTTTTCATTATATTCCTCCATTTATTTTTTTGCATATGAAAGCAGCCCCGTTTTTGGGGCTGCCCACTTTAAGCCGAAATGCTGCGTTACAGCGTGCTTGACGGTACGAACAGCTCTTTATGATACATGATCGATTGTTGCGAACCGGCAGTATACGTGTGCCTGCCTACCGCGGCATCGCCTAGAGCGATGCTCTGCCTTGCATCACTGAGGTTGCCGTCATAGAACAGCCATTCGCCGTCGATGTAGACCTCATTCCAAGCGTGCCCGTTGCCGTCCGCGACCCCGGTAATATAAATGCACGGTATCCCGGCGCGATAACACATATATCTGAATATCTGTGCATAATCCTCGCAGACGCCATATGCAGTGCTTAACCAGAAGTCATTGCCGGAAAATGATGAGTTATCACGATATACCATGTGTGCACACAGAAAGTCGTTTAGTTTTCTGACTGTGTCGAGATCGGACATTTGCGACAAACCGTCAAAGAACTTATTTGCTGCGATAAGAGCAGCTTCGCTTGATGGTTCGAAAGGGCCCCAGCCTGTCACGATTTCTCCTGTGTCAAGCACACGCTGCCTATCCGTGTTGTACTTGGCGCGTGTGAAGTACCAATCGAATATGGCGGGGTTCGCCTGCAACGAGTGGTCGACAGCGGTGCCGCCCGGTATATCCGTAACTGGCGCCGGGGTTTCCGGCGCTGTAGCTTGCGGCGCTGATGAACTTTCCGGCGTGTAAGGCTTTGACGTGTCGATAAGCACCCTGTTGTTGCCGCCGTCCCAGACGATGCTGAAATCCTTGCCGCCGGGCGCCAGCTTCTCCGAAATGTCGCGGAGCTTGAAATAATGGCTGCCCTCAATGAGATAGCCCATGAGGTCGGCAGGCTGCCCGTCGATAACCACCTCCGCCGTCCTTGGCTGCGCGGCGATGCCCGCAGCTATCGCGGCTGACCCGCCGAATACTGCGGCGCCGATAAGGAACCCGGCGATGGCGCATATGGCCCTTGATTGCATTACTCTTCGTATCATTTGGTATGCCCTCCTCTTAATTTACTTGTACACTACTACTACCGGCGAGTCAATGATTTTGCAACAAATCTGCACGGTACTGAGGGGGGCAAGGCCTAATCAGGGTATCATCCGGGCCTGGACGCATACCCGCTGGTCCCGGACGTCATTGACGCAGGTCACCAAGGTCACTATGTCCTCGTCAGACCTGCCAAGCCTGGAAAAGTCCGTCTCGTGTATCTGGCCGACATAGAATACTTCATATGTGCGCGTGCCGAGCTTTGTCGTGTAAGTGATCCTGTCGCCGTTTTTCAATGTGTGTATCTGCCCAAAATAGCCGTTCCTGTTGTGCGCCGCGAACCCCACGTTGCCCTCCCAGCAGGAAGTGGACTTGAAATGGCCGATGCCTTTTGCGAGGTTCTCAAGGCTTTCGTTTTCATAGACCTTCGCGGAGACGCCCAGCTTGGGTATGGAGAGCGTGCCTATCGAGCCGTCCTGATAGTACAGCCCGTCGGGCAGGGTGAACTTGTTGGAGTAGCCTATGCCCGCCGTCGACTCGGCGGACGGCGGCGGGAGCAGCGGCCCGCCGGTGTCCGCGGTCGCATATGTGCTGCCTCCGGAGACTGTGTACCCGCCGGGGTTTGGCGCGATGCCTGATATGCCGGGCGTCAGCAGCTCGCCGGCGCCCAGTGTGTCGGACGAGGGGCTGCCGAACGGCGGCGGGACGATGGCGCTGTCTTTGCTCCGGTTGATATTGTCGGATTCAGTCGGGTACCCGCCGACGGACGCGATCTCGTCTACTGAGGTCGGTTTGCCAAACAGCCCGGCGTCAGGCCCGTCAAACCTCTCCGTCGCCAGCGCTATCGTCGCTGGCATCGTCAGCGTCGCCAGCATAAGTATCAGGGTAATCATATATATGTTCTTTTTCATAGAGCGAGGGCTCCTTTCGGTTTTTCATGATGAAATATCCACAGGCGCCGCAACCGAGCAGAGCCAGAATGGAGAGCAGCGTGGGAAGCCAGTCGCCGCCGCTTTTCTTGTTGTCCGGCACGGGTTCTGGCTCGGGCTCCGCCGCAGGCTCCTCCGGCTGGGCCGGGGCTGCCGGGGTAGGATCCGGCGCCGGGTCGGGCGCTGGGGCCTCCGACCCGATAAAGATCACAGTATACCGGATCACCGTGACGCCCTTGCGGGACACCTCGCCGGTGTAGTCGGCGGTGAGGTCGTAGCCCCTGACATAGCTGGATGTTCTGGTTCCGCCGTATGTGGCGAGCGCGGTGTAGCGGTTGCCGATTTCATAGTCGTCCGCATTGTAGGTGTTGTCGGTCTGCCACTGTATGTCCTGCAACTGGAGCGACCGTCCCCCGTCGTCGATGGCCTTGGGGATATGCTGCGTGTCGGTGTCCGAAAGGTTCGGGTAGCTGCGGGACACCGTATATGGCGTGCTGGAGCTGCCGTACCCGGATATCTCGGCTCTGATGGTGGCTGTATTCAGAAGCAAACTCCCAGCAAAGCCGTCCGCGTCCGCATACTCCTTATGCTGCGGGAACAGGCCGAGTACCGTATCCATGTCGTTTTTCGCGCTCTCAGCGGATTCGGTGACGGTAACGGTCTTGAACTCCTCGCCGATGACTACTTCGCGCAGAATGTCGACGCACTCATATAGATAGCCAGAACGCTCGAAGCTCCCCCGGGGAAGGAGTCCGGGATCCACGCTGGGGCTCAACTCGTAAATCTTGCAGATCTCCAGCCTGTTGGCGCTCGTGAGCACATCCACCGGCAGCGGCTCCGCTGGAATGGTGGAGTCGATGGTTGCGGCCGCGCCTCCTGAGTCCGACGCGAGGGCGGGGCCTGTGAATAGCAATATGGCCAGGCACAGCGCGCCAGCTATTATAAATGTTTTTTTCATTGTCTGACCTCCTTGATGCTTTTTTATGGGGTGTATGTGCCGCCTTGGATCAACGGCTGGATGTATGCGATTATGAAGCCTAAAGTATTCAGGATGAACCATGTCACGGCAATACGCTTGAGCCATGTCGTCGCCTCATCCACGGCGCGCTGGTTGCGGGAGATCATACGGACGAGCAGCGCCACGGTCGCGGCCGTGACGGCGACAATCGTTGATATGCCGAGCAGCTTGCCGTAGACGTCCTTCATGATGGTCGAGAACGTGTCCCAGATGTTTGCGGCGAATGCCGGCTGCAGGCTGATGATGAGCGCGGCAGCCAAAGCCACTATGGACCAGTAGATGACTCGCCGGATGTTTGCGGCGCGGCCGGGTTCGGCGTCAGCCTGCTCCGGGCGCCCCGGGCTGGGGGCTCTGTGGGCGGGCGCCCGGGGCAGACGCCGGCCGAGTTTGTCTTTGAGCGTCATAAGCATACGGTTTCCTCCTGTGCCAATTTGATTTTAGGCATGGAAAAAGCCGCTTCGGGGGAGCCTGTCATGACCCCGGGAAGCGGCTTAATGTCCATTGCCCACTTTTGGACGATACAAGCATAGCAGATTCCGCTTTGCTTGTCATCGGCATAGCTGCGCCAATTTTGCGCCGACTTTATGCCGTGAATACTGACACTGCATTTTCGCTTTTTTCACAGCGCTTCCAGAAGCGTCAGCACCTCAAGCCAGGCGTCCAGCTCGCCGGCGGGCGCCGCCCATAGCCGGATCGACAGGATGTTGATCGCCTGCTGGCGGATGCGGTAGTAATGACGCGAGGAGATGTTCAGGCGGTACAGTATCTCTGTGTGGGTCAGGTTTTCCGGCGCGATGTAGCTCAGGTAAAGGCTTTGGTACATCAGCTCTCCGTTGCCCGGCTTTTTCCGGAGCACGGTAAGCGCCTCGTTGAAACGGTCGAGGAGCAGCCGCGACTTCTGGACGCTCATCAGCCGGTTCTCAAGCTTGACGTTGTCCATGGCGATCTCGGTGTTGATAAGGCTGAGTATGGCGTCGAGGTCCTTCAGCGGTTTGTCCAGCTCCTCGGCTATGCTCGCCGGGAAGCACTCCAGCGCCCAGGTTATGTCGCGGTAATACTTCAGCATCTGCTTGGTATTGTGGTACATATTGCGCTTTTTCGCCTTGGCGGCCCTGCGCGCCGTGTCGTCGTCGATATGCGGGTCTTCAAGCAGCCCGCGCCTGGCCAGCATCTTCAAAAAAGCCTCGGATTGCCCCGAGAGCTTGCGTTCCTGCTGTTCATAAAGGCTTGCGCCTGTAATGTTATCGGTTTTGCTCATATTCGTTGCCTCCGTTACTTTTATGGGCCGCTGCACGGCCCACGTATCTGAAACCCTGAAACACTTATTTTCACGCAGATTATCCTTGCGCAGTCATAGTCACAATTCCCACAATTCGACGGAGAAATATACGCGCGCGTTATGGGGGCTGAAACCGCAACACGATTTTCGGGCGCTACTGGCACCGGGCTGGGCAGGGTGCTGGCTGGTTTGCTGTAAGAGGCGATTTGTCGGTTTACCCGCTCGTTGTCTGTGCCGCTCATCCGGGATCCCCGCGCGTCTTGCCGTGCGAGCCGGGAATGCGTATTCCTGCCCTGAATGCGTATTTCGCCCAAAATGCGTATGATTTCCGCCTGATCCGGGAGCGTGAAAACCTCTCCGGTGGGATACTGCGTATTGAAAATGAGGCAGCCGAACGAGCCGGGGAGCTTGTGCAGCGCGAAGGCATCCTGATGCTTTTGCAGGAATCGCCACACTTTAGTTTTCTCCCAGCCCCATCGCAGACCCAGGGTTTCCAAAGTCAAAGCGGCGCCGTATTGCCCGTACTGGACTGCAGGCGCCGCGCAGGAAAAGGCATTGCGCGGATCCTGCCAGACCGTATGGCACCACAGGTCGAGATAGGCGTCCGCGTCGCCGAAGGTATAGCCGCCCTCCGCGAGCCGCTGCGTGATGTCGCGGGGAAGGCAGAGGAATCCGTAGCCGTCTGTTGCGTAAACCGCCCCGGGGCCGAGGCACGGCTCGCCGGAACACTTTACGACATAGTCTTTAATGCTGTATGTGAGCTTCTTGGTTTTCGGGTCGAGGGTATATTCGATATACCCGAGATAGGCGAGGGTGTCCATAGCCTCCAGCGCCTTGCGGCGGTCTTTCACGCCGAGGATGCTTTTCAGCCCGGTCACGCCGCCGGACCATGTGCCGGTATCCACCTCGTTGACGTAGCCGCAGTAGTTCGCCCGGCCTTTGCGGAAAGCCGCCCTTGACGCCAGCCTTGCCCAATGGCCCATTACCCCCTTGCCTGCGGGAAGGAGGGTTCGCGGCAGCTTGACCCAGCGGTATTTGAGCAGGCATTTCATGGGTTGGAGATATCCTTTCTGAATACACGGATTAACTCGGTATTAGCACTTCTAAACTTTTTCGGTACACTTTTGCACTTTTTCGATACATTCTTGCAGATACCCTTGTAATATTTTATACCTGTGGTACGTTAATAAATAGGAGTAGTTCTCGTAATCGACAGACAATATTAATTATTATTGGAGGCTAACATGAAACAAATCAAAAGACTAAAAAAAATGATGACGGCACTCTTTGTTTTAGTGATTTTATTACAGATCTCATCGACTGCTTTTGCGAGCAATGCATCGAATGCACACAGCGACTTCGACGACCAGCTAAATAATCTGCTTTATTGTATATACTCTGATGCTCAAGGCTTTGGCTTCCTAGAGGAAGACTTGAGGGATATTTATCTCGGAGAACCTATCTTTGCATATGAGTTGCGAGATGATTGCTTGTATGAGCTTGACTACAGCTTCTATCCAATCACATCAAACGGTCAAATACTCTTTTTTGCAATAAAAGATAGCATAGGCGTCAGCCTTTCTCAAGGTTTAGTAAAAGAACTGTCAGTATTTGTAGACAATTCTGTGGATGTTGCACTAGTCTATGACAAATATAGCTGCTATGCATTAACGTACGACAGGGTAGAACTACTATGCACTTTCAGTGAACCTGTAGCGTACCGGAGTACATTTGAAGACGAATTACAAATACTTAACTATTCAACAGCAGCCAACATTCAGTTTGCTCCTATTAGCGCACAGCAGAGTTTGAGCGCAAACCTAACCATTTCACCGCCGCGAGCACAAAACAAACTCGCCTCTGCTGGGAGAGCGGACGTAGCTTTAATTGTACCATTCGTTACACAAAACCCTCCCTCGTCACTGTGCTGGGCCGCTTCTATAGCATGTATTGGTAATTATTTGACGGGAAGTTCGTATACAGCAGCACAAATAGCGCAGTTTCATTACGGGAACAGCACAACTACTCCTCCAGCATTAACAACCATCTATTCTATTCTAAATAATAGGTATGGTGTCTATTATTACTATACTTCTTCGAGCGCTCCAAATGACCTTACGATTGTAGAAAACATTAGTAATGGGTTTCCACTATATGCTCGTTGGGGATATTCAGGAGGCAATCACGCTGGTGTAATACGGGGTATATACCAATCTGTTTCTTGTGTGTTCGTCATGGATCCAGAGTACGGGTTCTCGGTTGCATATAAGTCAAGCGGTAACTATTCCTATGTAAGCGCATATTCTGCGGTGACGCTGACCCTAAATGGCGTCGTCGCTGAATGGTACTATTGGTAATAATGCTTTGATGAAACGATTATGTGCAAATCATACGGTTCTTGTTTTCTTTGGACTGATGACTGTACTTGTTGCGGTATGTGCATGTATAGCAGTAGAACAGCAAAACATCCTGAACACACCTGTGGTCAGGCAAGATTTCTCTACAGTTTGCAAAAGTGCGCAGTCTCTGAAAATCACCATTTGTATGGGCACGGCCATCGGCCAGAGTTTTATGGTTGAAAGTGCTGATGACAATATGTTGTGGTCGCGTTCTGAGTTTCTAGACAAATATGATGAGACAGAGCAAAATCAACCATTCCTTTATGATAATACTTTTGGTAATCCAGACGAGTATCTTTTCGAGGCTTTACTCGATGCTTTATTTGGCGATAGGGTGTATGAGCCGCTTGAAGACCAGCATATTGTTGAAGAAGTGCGCTATAATATTGTTGTTTTTGATGATGAGGGTTTGGAAATCATGGGGTTAGACTTGTTTTTCAATATGTATTGTATAAAATTTGGGGACTCTCTATATACGACCTCACCCAAGATTGACAATGCGCCATTTCAAGCGGCATATATGATGAGCGATTAACTGTGGAAATGACGTATAGCGGGAAGAAAGATCGAGTGGAAAAGATCTTGGGGGCTTCTGTGAGCCGCTGTGTGATATTGCGAAGGAGCCAGAGGGACTCATAGCCGTCGGTGGCGTAAACAGCCCCTGGGACCAAGGCAGTGTTCGCCGGAACAGTTTACGACATAGCCCTTGATGCTGTATGTGAGCTTCTTGGTTTTCGGATCGAGGGTATATTCAGTGTATCCGAGATAGGCGAGGGTATATAGGGATATTCACTCAATCACATTTTCGACGAAATAATTAATTATGGAGGTTTATATGTTAAGTACTTCGAAAGTGATAAGAGTGTCTGTGAAGACAATTGCTCTTATCTTAGCTCTTACTTTTCTCGTTCAAATTAGCTCCCAAACTATAAAGGCTGTTGCAACAGAAAGTGATGAAGTTGAATGGAATATCGATGACTTTTTGTTAAGGACCTTTACTTACCTTCACAATTCAGACGATGAAGATGTTGTATATAGAAATGGCGTTGAGTATACGTATGTCGACGGTCGATTGGATAAAGTAGCAGATGCTTATCGCAATGAAGCAAAGATTTTATATGATCAATTTGGCCGAATGAGCAACGTGTTGACCGATGATGGAGTAATAAACGTCAATGTCAACAATGCAGGATTTGTTACTGATTACTCTATTGAAAACACTGGTTATACTGTACAATATGAGTATAACGATGAGTATGCTCTAATTGGTGTCAATCATAATGGTAGCCACTACCGTATCAGCGGTAATGATTCGTCCGACTATTCCCTTACAGTAAATGAGACCACAACGAGCACGAGACATGACATACGAGATGATCACATACAATTAGTTCATACAAACGAAAACGCAAGAAACTCTGTGGGACAAGTCGAATATGAATATACTGAGGAGAATCAAATATCAAAGATTTCATATTCAAATAGAGTTGTGGTCGAGACGGGCGCCAGCGAAAGAGGCGTTTCTGACAGAGATGTGTCGATAATAAACTCTGACGGAGTATGCAACATTCTTCGCACAAATACAAGTATGCATACTGTTCGTAATGGTAATCTGGAGGCACTATATAGAGTCGATTACCAAATAGGTGATGATGAATATACTTATCACTTGAATGACAAAGGGATGATCGACAGAATTCTTTACAATGGAGAAATTATTAGGTATTACGAGTATGACAATGTTTCTGGGCAGCTATTACTTGAGGATAATTACGAGATTAACGTAAGAGTAACTAATTCATACGATTTCTTTGGTAATGTTCTAATGCGCACGAGTATAGATCTTTTAACAGGTGAGACAAACGATGTAGCCAGTTATGAATACAGGAACAATGGATGGAAAGATCAGGTAACCAGCTTTAATGGTCAAATGCTACATTATGATGAGTATGGGAATATGCTCAATCTGCTAAATAACACGTTTTCTTGGAATGAAGACCGCTTGGGCTGTGTACAGTCAGAGCGAAATAGCATATACTACGCGTACAACGAAAATGGTATAAGGACATCAAAAACAGTTAATGGTGCTGTTACTGAGTATGAACTTCATGGGCGGAATGTGTTATCTGAGACATCAGCAGATAAGCACATTACATATATGTACGATAGCGAAAACAGGCTTGTCGGTTTCACTTACAACAATGAGAACTATCTCTACAAACTCAATCGATTTGATGACGTTGTTGGAATTTACAATGAGAATTTAGATATAGTTGTATTCTACGAATATGATGCGTGGGGTAAGATCATTGAAGTACGTGGAGAGTTATCCGACTCAATAGGAAGAATAAATCCATATCGTTATAGAAGCTATAGATACGATGAGGAAACGAACCTATATTATTTAAACAACAGATATTACAGTCCAGAGCTAGCAAGATTCATAAGTGCAGAGACTGCTATGAGGGAACCGTAGGTAACCCTTTATCGCACAACTTATATGCATATTGTCACAATAATCCGATTATGTATATAGATCCCTATGGCTAACTATGCGATTTCGTTATCATTGATTGGATGGACATTGATTATTATGCTTTGTGCTATCATGGCACTTTTATTACTTTCCGATTTACTACCATTCATAACCGCTATCAATAGCAATGCAACGATTATTTATAACAATATTGGGTATTGGGGAGGTGTGCTCATCGACGAAATCGGGTACATGATAAAAGCCGCCAACGATGCCTATAGTAATAATTACCGATCACCGTATGTAGTTCATCACATAGTAGCCCAACTAGACAGTCGCGCTTCCTCGGCAAGAGTCGTACTAACTTCAAACAGTATCTCAGTTAATGCTCATCCAAATCTTGTATCTCTAAGAGAAAGCCTTCACCTGAGGCTTCACACGAATTTATACCACATGTACGTAACGTACTGCTTACTACCATACGAACAAACCGGTTCTTGGGACGCAGCAAAGTATACCTATGCATATAATTTTCTTTTACACACGGGATATCTTCTATCCGCAGCGAGTGGATTATGTCCATAGTATAGAGGCGCCATTATGAGTAAGGTCTTAGCCAAAAAACCGTATATTAAGCAATAACGGTAATCTGCTCTAGCAGGTGTCGACGGCATAGTCGGCACCTGTTTCCTTCCCAATTTTACCCTGTTTCCTTTCCAACTTTTATCCGGGTCATTTGCATTTATGTGTGGTCTGTGTATAATTACTTGTAAAAAGCACTGTGCTATAGGAGGTAGTTGTGAAAGATATTTGCAGTAAGTATAAATTGAAATGGGGTGCATTCGTTTTCTTTTCCAGTATAAATAACGATGTTGTTATCGGGAAACCTACTTCACTAAGTCTCTATAGAAAGGACTGCACAGAGCTAGCATTATCAAGTGGGTTTCAGTATGCCAATATCGCCGTTGAGAGCCAGCGGCATAGCAATATTTTTGTGGCAAATCCTTTGAATCAAATACTGTCAATCAAATGCGCTCCATATAGTAGTAGAGTAATTAAACACGCAGCAGGCGAATTCATAGAAGCATTTCTTTCCATTGACGAAGACTATGCTGTATTTGTCAGCGCGACCCGAAATGTGCTACTTCTGGATATTAAGTCATGCGAGGAAGTAGCAACCTTTAGCTTTACTGCAGCTTTCGGTAATTATACTACAATAAAGTTTATTAGAGAAATATTGCCAGTGCGAGGATATGAGTTCGCTGTGTGGATGATAGGGTCTAGTAAACCCGCGATAATTACTCTGGATTTGTTGAACAACTCTTATATAGATTCAAAGAATCCAGCGTTGATGATCATGCACAAAGACAAATATATCTCAAGCGTTAAATATATTCCAGAATTCGATTGCTATATTTTACTCTTTGACGAAGTGGATTATGTTCATGTAAAGATGATAGTTTTAGAAAACGAAGTATTCAGCTTTAACACTAGCTATGAGGTGTGGAGTCAGCTAAAAGTCTTTCATCGAAAAGCGCACGAAGCATACATATGCTTGACGCTAGAAACAATCGTTCTATTTGATTTTATTACATTTCAGATAAGAAAAATATACCGTTGTCCTCATTGCGATTTAAGAGTGGTTGCTTATGATAAGAAAGCAGATGAGTTAACAATAATACATGCATTTGAACCATCTGTGATAATCACAATCGATGATTTTTGTAATTTCTCTGGATTCGATGCTTGACCAAGAACGTCACATAACCGATAAACTACATTTAAACATTTTCTCTTGATTCTAGACTAGCAACTCCGTTTTCGTGGGTTAGCAGGTCGCAATAGTTAGTTAGCAAAACCTTTTTTATGCAATACACAATCTAAATACCTTTCCTTGGTTTCATGATGGTCGTGTGTTAGACTGCTGTGTTTTGCTAACCGATTCTCGATTTTCAACCCAATCTTCGTTAGCAATAATTAACTCAGTGTACTTCATGGACTTGCTAATCGGCTCTCAATGCAAGTATCATGGTAGGCAATTGCTGTGCCTGTCGTATCCGGCTTAAAAGCCTCCTAAAGCGTACCGAAATACACCCGGTTCTTTTCTGGCGACAGATTGCCGCAAACAGGGCTATGGTGCTTGAGCGTGTTAATACTGCCGATATAATTCTCATAGACTGGCGAATGCGATGTCGGGTTTGTGTTTGCTTCAGCATTGCGCTCTGTGCTGAATGTCAGCGTAATTCCGTCGCTTGCGGCGGCTATCTTACCCCGCATATTTGTCCTGAAGATGATTACATCGGCGTCGCGGAGTTTTGAAAGTGTGTTGCCGTCCGGGAGACCGTGCGCGTTGTTTCTGCCGCAGGATATGACTGCCGTACAGAGGCATGATCTCCCATAAAACCGTATGCCTTTTCCTGTAAGAAATATGCAAACCCGGGACAGAGCATAGATAAACTGGAGTCGAGAAAAACGTGTCAGGGGTATGTATTGCATCACCTGACAATGAAAATACGCCTTTACTGTAGTTTTTCCCAGAACATTTGCTATTTTCTGACAACAAGCCCGGGAAGCGTCTTTGTTTTCACGCCTATCAAGAACCAGTATGATGATTTTTCGATTCGCGTTGGTATCCACCTTCCGTTGATCAGTACATCAAAGGACTCCCCGCAATGCAAGCCGCCATAATAGTCGTTCAGCCCAAAGCGGATGTCGATTCGATCCCAGTCTTCGTTGTAGACCAAAGCACCGCGTTTTTTATTGTTGTTACTCATTTTTAAATCATCCTTTCTTATATAAATAAATAAGAGCAGCACTCAGGCTACTCATAGGAGCTAGTTTTTTCTACTCAAGCAAGTGTTATAGCACAAATCCATTGTGTTCCAATAGTTTTTATATTAGTATTACTCTGTTACGCAAATAGATTGAATGGAGATTAACGGCAGACCATACAAAAAATCCGGTTAGCAAAAATCGCGTTTTTGCTAACCGCTTGCTAACTGGACGCTATGTAAACCATGATATTCTGGAACATTCCAGCACACTCTGGAGTAAATCAGTTTTCGATAACCCCTGCAATTACAAGCACTAGGACGCATTGCAGAGTAAGCCAGCGTACACCGTGATTAGTACAAATTCCTACTCATAACCGGGCGGTCCCGGGTTCGAATCCCTGAGGGCCCACCATAGCACGCAAATACGAACTCTTTACATAGTGAAGAACGTATTTGCGGTAACAGTAGAAATAGCGGAGAGGTTGTAATTATCTCTCCGCTATTTCTATTTAAACTCCTAAAGCGAGATATTAAAGTGTTTATAGCAAATGTCGCGAACTTGTGTGCTGATATCGTTTCCCTCAAAAGTTTCAACTAAACGTTCAGGGAAGTGTTTTGCGTACCACTCGATTTTTCGCTCAGTTTGAGCTTTATATTTTGACTTATCAAGTAATCCCCAGTGCTCCCAAAAATACTCATTTCCTTGAAACACTACGGTAAAATCCGGTAAAAACATCGTGCCATCCGGTGCAAACAATGGTTTTTCATAGCAGTAATCCAACCCGGATTTATAAAGTGCGTTAGCAATGATCGCCTCGGATTTTGACCTAACAAAATACTTTTCTAGAGTATCAACGACTTTGTACTCCTCATAGTGTCCGGGCAAGTATGATAATTGTTCAGGTAATGGTTCAAACTTGAATAATGATGAGTTAATCCTGCGTACCGCAGAACGCTCAATTCTTGTTAAGCGTGACAACGTAGATACATCATCCTGAATAAACAGCACCAGTTTTCCTTGCGCTCGCGTGACGGCGGTATAGAGCAATTCCATAGAGAGGATTGTACTCTTGCGATATGGAATAACGAGATATACTGTGGCGAATTCACTTCCCTGAGACTTATGCACAGATATAGCGTAAGCGAGCTCAAGATTGTTGATAGGCTTTTCCTCTTTAATCTGCCAGTTTTTGTCTGCTTTCCCTAACCCGCTACCATACCCAACTGAGTACTGCTCTTTACCTTTGAATTTAACAGAAAATCTCTCGAACCAGTTCATAAAACTGAGTTTACTTCTATCAAAACCATGTGGGTACACAAACCCCATATCACCATTGTATATCTCAATCTGTTCAGTCTTCCTTGTATCCCAGTTGTAAGCATAAATTGGATTTGACTTCGGGCGGTTCATAAATTGAATCACCTTGTCAAATAGTGTTATTGTATCAATGGTATACTTACCTGCCCATCTGCCATTTAGTAGTGTCTGAAGTGTTATATTGAGCCTGTCTGTTCCGTGGTCGTTGCCGCGAAATGGCGATAATACTTGCAGCAATGATGGATTCTTATCGTTACTACCGGGCAACTTGCACGCTTCGATCCAACGTTCTGATAGGTTCGAGCCATCAGTGTCCGCACTCAGATCTCCAATCAGTTCCGACCTAATGAGTTCATCAAGATCGTCGGCAGTTTTCCAGTAGTGAATAGTTAAATCCTTATCAATTGCACCGCTTTCCTGAATTTTGCAAACTATACCCTCTCGCTGCGATTTTGATATTTCTCCTGTGTCCTGCTTTTCTTGGATCAATATCTCAGCAAGCTCAACAATCCCGGTACCTCTATCGTTCGCACGGTTCTCCATCTGGCGAATATTATGCTTCAGTTCTCCGATATTCTCAGGAGATTTCGCACGTAACCACTCAATGATATCGGAAAAAACCTTACCACGGCCAATTGGCGGTAACTGATTTGGGTCGCCTATTAAGATTAATCGCTTCACATTATTCCAATGAATTGCTCTGAAAAGTGTAGCAAGCAAACTCAAATCGGTCATAGAAGTTTCGTCAATGATAACTGTATTTACGTTTTTATCCTGTGTTCCACCTGTTCTCTTGAAGGTCATATTATCGTTTAACCATCCACCACTTGCTATAAAAGAATGGATAGTCGTAGCCTGATGCTCTGACTTTTCACGAATGCGCTCTGCCGCCTTTCCTGTTGGTGCAAGCAACTTTACGGTAACGCCAGTTCCTTCTGTTTGCTTAATTTTCTCAATAATTTTACTCACAAGAGATGTTTTTCCAGTTCCCGCTGCCCCCGATATTACGCATAAACCTTTACGGAACAATTCGGCACAAAGTTCAGACTGCTTTTCAATGG